>ERZ836760.233-NODE-233-length-88964-cov-6.571326_pt1 | contig 88964 bp, 80 predicted proteins | sample MGYA00519941_ERZ836760 | MGnify/ENA primary metagenome ERZ836760 (study PRJEB31850, sample SAMEA3708807) | human gut metagenome | biome: human gut; feature: human-associated habitat; material: faeces | place: China | collected 2014 ... | reverse complement strand
CCCGCCGCAGGCGGAGAAGCTCGCGAGCGAGCTTCTTTCTTGATAGGAAATACGTCCTGTGAAAAAAGATGAATATTTTGTTTTGTAAAAACAATTAAAACAATTTGAAAAATTTCAGAAAATATATAATATTTTAGATGAAAAGAACAAAACTTTATTTTGTTAAGTTCATTTAGAAGAAAAATAGGTTTTTACGGAAGAAAATAAATTGACATTTAATAAAATTTAGTTTAAAATGGCACTTACACAAAACGAAGGCGTTTTGAAGGTAAAACTTCAAGGCGCCTTTGTGCTTTTCCGGATTTGCAGATAGGCGGACGAGGGAAATAGAAAGTTTGGGAACCGGGAGGGAGAAAAATCATGGCGATGATCAAAATGGAGCATGTGAATAAATATTTCGGTGATCTTCATGTGCTGAAGGATGTGAATCTGGAGGTCAAAGAGGGAGAAAAGCTGGTTATTATCGGTCCGTCAGGTTCCGGGAAATCTACTACGGTTCGCTGTATGAATTTTCTGGAGGAGCCTACCAGCGGCAGGGTTTTGGTAGATGGAAAGGAGCTGAACCACAAAAACAGGGTTCATGTGATTCGGGAAACCTCATCTATGGTGTTTCAGCAGTTTAATCTGTATCCGCATATGACGGTTTTGAAGAATCTGACGCTGGCGCCGATGAAGCTGCACCACAAGAGCAAGGTAGATGCAGAAGAGCTGGCTTACCATTATCTGGATGTGGTTGGACTGAGAGATAAGGCCCATGTGTATCCCACGACTCTTTCCGGCGGACAGCAGCAGCGAATTGCAATAGCAAGAGCGCTCTGTATGCAGTCAAAGATTATTCTTTTTGATGAACCCACATCGGCCCTGGATCCAGAAACGATTCAGGAGGTTCTGGATACAATGATTAAACTGGCAGATGAAAATATCACCATGGTGGTGGTTACTCATGAAATGGGATTTGCCAGACAGGTGGCAGATCGGGTTGTATTTATGGATCACGGGGAGATTATTGAGGAAGGAACACCAGAGCATTTCTTCACCAATCCCCAGCATGAGAGAGTGAAGCAGTTCCTTGGAAAAATTATAAGATAAAGAATTTCCGGAAAGAAAAGGAATATGATTTAGGGCATAGCTTTTATGCTTTAGATAATCTCCAGACGGCATATCTGAAAACAGGGAAGGATCAGACAGAGAAAAGAAAAAGGAAAATGAGGAGGAGACATTATGAAAAAGAAAATCGCATTATTACTGGCAGGACTGATGACAGCAGCTATGGTGACCGGATGCTCAGGCTCAGGAAGCGCAGATACCACAGCGGCAGACACAAAGGCAGCTGAAACTGCAGCAGCAGATACGAAAGCGACAGACACCGCAGCAGCAGACACTACAGCAGCAGATACCACAGCGGCAGATGCTTCCGCAGATGTGCAGGCCATTAAGGACAGAGGCGTTCTCCGTGTAGGCGTTAAAAATGCAGTTCCCGGCTTTGGTCTTCAGGATGCCCTGACCGGCGAGTATACAGGAATGGAAATTGATCTGGGCGCAAAGATTGCCGAGGAGCTGGGCGTGGACGTGGAGTATACAACCGTTACCGCAGCAACCAGAGGAGAGCTTCTGGATTCCGGGGATATTGACTGTGTTCTGGCTACCTTTACGATTACAGAGGAGAGAAAACAGACCTGGGATTTCACAACCCCATATTATACTGATGCGGTTACTGTTCTGGTTGAGGATGCTTCCGGAATCAAAACGCTGGCAGATCTGAAAGACAAAAAGGTAGGCGTTTCCTCCGGTTCTACTTCTGCAAGAGAGCTGACAGCAGCCATGATTGAGGCTGGCGTGTTAGACGGCGAGGGCTTTGACCGTGATACCTTTGACGCAGCAACCTGGACTAAGGGCATCAGCTATCGTCAGTATGAGGATTATCCGGCAATCTCTACCGCTCTCAGCACAGGTGAGATAGATGCTTTCTGTGTTGATAAATCTATTCTGGCAATCTATAAGACAGATGGACGTTCTTACATTGAAGACAAATTTGCTCCTCAGGAGTATGGCGTTGTAACGAAAAAGGGCTCCGGCTTCTCCAAGGTTTGCGAGGATCTGGTAACCAAATGGCTGGATGACGGAACCATCCAGGGTCTGATTGACAATTACGGACTCAACTAAAACAGTGATTATGAAAAATACCGGCAGGTGAGGCAGGGGAGGTAAAAAATGGCAGGTTTATTTTCAGCTGATGCATGGGAGAAGGTGTGGACCTTTCGCGGAACGTTTTTTCTGGGAGTGGAGCATACGCTGATGACCGCAGTGTTTGCGCTTTTCATATCTCTGCTTCTGGGAATCGCATTTGGACTGATGTCTACAGGAAGAAACAAGGCGCTGAGGGCTATTGCCCGGGTTTACGTGGAATTTATACAGAACACGCCGCTGCTTCTGCAGATTTGTTTTCTGTATTACGCTCTGGCATTTTCCGGAAACAGTATTGGCATTATTGCAACGGGAATTATTGCTCTGGGAGTGTATCACGGCGCTTATGTAGCCGAGGTTATCAGGGCAGGAATCGAAGCGATTCCCAAAGGCCAGTTTGAGGCAGCCGAGTCTCAGGGCTTTGATTATTTTCAGAAAATGTATTATATTATTCTACCTCAGAGCGTGAAGATTATTTTGCCTCCCATGGTGAATCAGGTTGTGAATCTGGTGAAAAACACCTCCTGCCTCTACATTATTGGAGGAACGGATTTGATTTCTGTTACCTACAGCTTTGTAACAGGAGCCAGTACCGGCGGCGCTTATGCGCCGGCGTATCTGCTCAGCGGCCTGCTTTTCTTTGTTATCTGCTTCCCTCTGTCCACACTGGCAAGCGTGTGGGAGAACTCGTTAAAGAAGCGGGATGCAAGAGTGACTGTGACAGAAGAAGCTGCAGCATAAAAGAAAGGGGAGAATGAGTCTATGAGTACAATAGAAGGAAGTCTGCGGATTATTACGAATCCGGCAGTCCTGAAGTTTATTATGAAAGGCGTGGCATTTACCCTGATTATTTCTGTAGTGGCAGTGCTTATGGGAATTTTTGTGGGATCGATTCTGGCGCTGGTACGCAATTACTGCAATAGAGGCGTTGCCAGAATTTTGAAATGGATGGCAATTGTGTATATTGAGATATTCCGAAATACGCCTTTGCTTTTGTGGATTTTTGTCTGCCTGATTTTCTGTCCCTGTCCGTCCTTTCTTCAGAGGAAAATGTTTGGACTGACCTCTGTAGAGATAAAGCTTCTGTTTAAGGCAGCCGCAGCGCTGGTTTTGTTTACTTCTTCTGTTATTGCAGAGATTGTAAGAGGCGGACTGAACTCGGTTGCGCTGGGGCAGTTTGAAGCAGGCCATTCTCAGGGCTTTCATATATTTCAGGTTATGTACTATATTGTGCTGCCGCAGGCATACCGCAATATTGTGCCGACTCTGTTAAGCCAGGTAGTGACAACCATTAAGGACTCCTCTTATCTGGCCAATGTGGCAGTGATTGAGCTGATGGCCAGAGTGCGTCAGGTTATGAACGCATCTTATCAGTATAATGGGCTGGGAACGACCAATGTATCTGATGTTTTTGTTCTGTTTGGCCTGGCAGCCATGATTTATTTTATTATTAATTTTACCCTGTCCTGTATTGTAAGAAGCATGCAGCAGAGGAGAATCAAGGCTGTTCCGGCGGCTGACAGGGCAGCCCAGGCTGCGATTCGCACATCAGAGGCCTGATGGATACAAAGATTTCAAAAGGAGGGCCTGAAGGCAGAAATGAAGGATTCATACGTAATTACCATATCGCGGCAGTTTGGAAGTATGGGAAGACCGATTGCCTGTGAATTATCACAGCGGCTGGGAATTCCTTTTTATGACCGGGATATTGTAGAGGAAACGGCAAAGCGCATGGGACTTCCGATTTCCGTTGTCAGTGACAAAGAAGAGGTTTCCAATTTTCCCTACCTGCGGTATCTGTATCCTTTGGGAATGGTGGTTCCCAGTATGCAGGATGAGATTTTTCAGATTGAGAAAAATATTATTATGGATCTGGCGGATAAGGGGCCGTGTATTCTGGTAGGCAGATGTGCGGACAGTATTCTGGCAGAGAGAAAGAATCATTTCAGCATTTATATTTACGCATCTTATGAAAACAGGCTGAAAAACTGCTGTGAATATTTTGAGATGGAAAAGGCTGCGGCAGAGAAGATGATTGTAGACGCAGATCATTCCAGAACCCTGTATCACAAGAGATACAGCAAGGGATATCACAGTGAGCTGGATTATAAGGATGTTGCCTTAAACAGCGGTTCCTTCGGGGTGAAAGGAAGCGCGGAAATCCTGGAGGCCATGATTCGAAACTGGCTGAATTGTTGAAGTTCATAAAAATCGTTAAAGAGAATCCTGCAGGCCGGGATTCTCTTTTCCTATGAATTGCCTTTTTGAGGTTCCTATGATATAGTTTAGTTATAAAAAACGGTGTGGAAACCGAAGAATCTGAGGGAGAGAAAAGATGAAAGATACGACGTTGGTAATTATGGCAGCTGGTATTGGCAGTCGTTTTGGCGGAGGAATCAAGCAGCTGGCTCCGGTGGGGCCCAATGGCGAGATTATTATGGATTATTCCATTCATGATGCGCTGGAAGCAGGCTTTAATAAGATTATTTTTATTATTCGCAAGGATCTGGAAAAGGATTTTCGGGAGATTATCGGCAATAGAATTGAAAAGATTGCCCGTGTAGAATATGCTTTCCAGGAGCTGGAGGAGCTTCCGGCAGGATATCAGGTTCCGGCAGGCCGGACAAAGCCCTGGGGTACCGGACAGGCAGTGCTGGCTGTAAAGGGCATGGTTCATGAGCCGTTCCTGGTAATCAATGCAGATGACTATTACGGCAAAGAGGGCTTTTCCAAAATTCATGATTATATGGTTCATGAGATGGATACAGAGTCTGACGTTTATGATATGTGTATGGGCGGATTTATTCTGGAAAATACTTTAAGTGAGAACGGAACCGTGACCCGCGGTGTGTGCCAGGTGAATGAGGACGGTACCCTTCGGGATGTGACAGAGACCTTTGACATTGAGTGGAAGGACGGCAGCTTAAAGGCCAATGATGAGCAGGGAAATCCCGTTTCTGTAAATCCGGATCAGCATGTATCCATGAATATGTGGGGACTTCCGCCCCGTTTCCTGGAGGAGCTGGAGACAGGCTTCCCGGAGTTTCTGGACAATATTCCAGAGGGAAATTTAAAGGCAGAATATCTGCTTCCCAGAATTATTGATAAGCTGATCAAGAGCGGCAAGGGCAAGGTAAAGGTGCTGGAAACCAGAGATAAATGGTTCGGCGTTACCTACCAGGAGGATAAGGCTGCTGTCGTGGATTCTATCCGCCGTCTGATTGAGGAAGGTGTTTATAAGGAGAAATTATATGACTAAATTGATTTCCTGGAATGTGAATGGAATCCGCGCCTGCGCAGGCAAGGGCTTTCTGGACTTTTTCCGTCAGGCAGATGCAGATGTGTTCTGCCTGCAGGAGACAAAGCTTCAGGCAGGGCAGCTGGAGCTGGATTTGCCTGGATATTATCAGTACTGGAATTATGCAGAGAAAAAAGGCTATTCCGGCACTGCGCTTTTTACCAGACAGGAGCCCTTGTCCGTGACTTATGGGATCGGGATTCCAGATCACGACAGGGAGGGACGGGTGATTACAGCAGAGTTTCCGGATTACTATGTGGTAACCTGCTATACGCCCAATTCCCAGAACGAGCTGGCGCGTCTGGATTACCGTATGGAGTGGGAGGATGCCTGGCTTGGTTATTTAAAAGGGCTGGAGGAGAGAAAACCGGTGATTTTCTGCGGAGATCTTAACGTGGCCCATCAGGAGATTGATTTAAAAAATCCAAAGACAAACAGAAAGAATGCAGGCTTTACTGATCAGGAGAGGGAGAAGTTTACCCGGCTTCTGGAAGCGGGCTTTGTGGATACCTACCGATATTTTTATCCGCAGCAGGAAGGGGTGTATTCCTGGTGGTCCTATCGGTTTAAGGCCCGGGAGAAAAATGCAGGATGGAGAATCGATTATTTCTGTGTGTCAGAGACATTGAAGAGCCGGTTGGAGAGCGCGGCGATTCACACGGAGATACTGGGCTCGGATCACTGTCCGGTAGAGCTGGTGATTTCTTAGGTCATAGGAAATTGTGTCCTGTGACCTAAAAACGCTCCGCAGGGATCGCCATGCGGCGGCAGAGAATTTTGTCGCAGAAGCGACTGGCCACAGGCGAAGAAGCTTGCTTGCAAGCTTCTTTCTTTGGTCCTAGGATATTCCTGCGGCAGATTGGGGGCAGCTGCGGGAATAGGATTTCTTCTTTGTAACTTAAAATAACGGGGACGTGAAATGGAAAGGTGGAAGGATGAGACAGTATCAGATTTGCATTGACAGCGCAGGGGTATATCCGATGGGGCTTACACCAACGGAGAAAGGAATTCACGTATCGGTTGCAGCGGCTGCAAAGGAGTGCAGCCTGCTTTTGTTTTCGCTGGAAAAGGGCAGGGGCGAAAAACAGGAAGCGGCAAGAATCAGATTTCCGGAAGCAGGACGTCATGGTCAGGTATGGGAGATGACAGTAGAGGGAGAGGGATTACAGCAGTATGAGTATGCTTTTGAGGCGGATGGAAAACGGTTTTCGGATCCCTGCGGCAGAAGCTTTTTGGGAAATGAAGCATGGGGATGTCTGGAAAATGGAGAGAGACTTCTTACAACGCCGGTCAGTCAGCCGGAGTTTGACTGGGAGGGGGATGTTTCTCTGCGGATTCCTTATGAGGAGTGTATTGTATACAGGGCTCATGTGCGGGGGCTGACAAAGGACGGCTCATCTGGTGTCCGGAATAAAGGGACTTTTGCAGGCGTTGTGGAAAAGATTCCCTATCTGAAGGAACTGGGAATTACGACGCTGGAGCTTATGCCTGTCGCGGAGTTTCAGGAGATTGAGATGCCGGATGTAGCGGACGGCAATCCCTATGGAGACGGCCCGAAGCCTACGGGAAGATTAAATTACTGGGGTTGTGGAGCTGCTTTCTATTATGCGCCGAAGGCCTCCTATGCAGGTACGGGAAGAAATCCGGCGATGGAGTTTAAGCAGATGGTAAAGGCCCTTCACCAGGCAGGAATGGAAGTGGTTATCGAACTGTTTTTCACAGGCAGGGAGACGCCAGCGGCAGTTCTGGATGTGGTGCGGTTCTGGGTTCGGGAATTCCATGTAGACGGAGTTCATCTGACGGGACAGGCACCTGCCTGGATTCTGGCAAAGGATCCCTATCTGACGGACACGAAGCTGTGGGCTACCTATTGGGATGACGGAGATAAGGAACCGGGATATCAGAAAAATCTTGGCGAATTCAATGATGGTTTTCTGGTGGATATGAGGCGGGCCTTAAAGGGAGATGAGGATCAGATGAAAAATCTGATTTTCCGCAGCCGCCGCAATCCGGCTGGTCACGGCGTGATCAACTATATGGCTACCAACAATGGGTTTACGCTGATGGATATGGTTTCCTATGACAGGAAGCATAATGAGGCCAATGGAGAAGAAAACCAGGATGGGACGGATTATAATTACACCTGGAACTGCGGGGAGGAAGGCCCCAGTCGGAAGAAAAAGCTGGTTCAAATGCGCAGACAGCAGCTTCGCAATGCCCTTTTGATGGTATTTTTAAGCCAGGGTACGCCGCTGCTTCAGGCAGGAGATGAATTTGGCCACAGTCAGGGCGGCAATAATAACGCATACTGTCAGGATAATGAGATTTCCTGGCTGAACTGGAAGCTCCAGAAAACCAACCGGGAACTGCTGGCCTTTGTAAAGTATCTGATTGCTTTCAGAAAAGCCCATCCTGTATTTCACATGAAGGAAGAGCCCAAGGTAATGGATTATCGGGCAGTAGGAAAGCCGGATATTTCCTACCACGGAGTCAATGCCTGGAAGCCGGAGTTTGAGAATTTCCGCCGGCAGATCGGCATTATGTATTGGGGACCTTATGGGAAAAAAGCAGACGGAACCGCGGATGAAACCTTTTTTGTCGCATATAATATGCATTGGGAGCCTCATGAATTTGCCCTTCCTCATTTGCCCAGATCCCAGCAGTGGAAGATTGCTTTTGATACCAGCGACAGCAGCGGAAGCGGGTATTATGAAGCGGGGCAGGAACGGGAACTGGAAAATCAGAAGCGGTATATGGTACCCTACCGTTCGATTATTGTATTTGTAGGAAAACCGGTGCCGGATCAGGGGAAAGAGGAGAGGTGCAGGAAGAACGCAAAGCCGGGAAAAATGGGAAAGCCCGCAAAAGCAGAAGAACCTGTGAATGAGGCAGAACCGGGAAAGCAGGAGGGGGAGGAAGATGCGCACATTTGAGGATTTGAAAGAGATCGTTGCGGTATTGCGTTCGGATCACGGATGTCCCTGGGACAGAAAGCAAACCCTGGAGAGTCTGAAGCCTTACCTGCTGGAGGAAAGCGGGGAGGTGCTTGCGGCCATTGATCATCACGATATGGAAAATCTCTGTGAGGAGCTGGGGGATGTGCTTTATCAGGTTATGATTCAGAGCCAGATTGCCAGCGAGCAGGGACTCTTTACTGTAGAGGATGTGATCGATGGCTTATGCGAGAAAATGATTCGCCGCCACCCCCATGTATTTGGAGATGCAGTAGCCGCGACACCGGAGGAAAGTCTGGATTTATGGAATGAGATTAAAAAGCAGGAAAAAGCCAAAAAAACTTGACAAAGAGCAGTAAACCATATATAAATGGAAGAGTACATTTTTTATTTGATTAGTGTCCGGCAGGGCTTGTCGGACCATTGCAGGAGGAATTAATAATGAACAAGACAGAATTAGTTGCAGCAGTAGCTGAGCAGGCTGGTCTTTCTCGTAAGGATGCAGAGGCAGCAGTAAAGGCTTTCACAGATGTGGTTGCTGATGCTTTAAAGAATGGTGATAAGATTCAGCTGGTAGGCTTTGGTACATTCGAGGTATCTGAGAGAGCAGCAAGAGAAGGAAGAAATCCGAAGACTGGTGAGAGCATGAAGATCGAAGCCTGCAAGACTCCGAAGTTCAAAGCAGGTAAGGCTCTGAAGGATCTGGTAAACGCATAATTTATGAGGCTGGACAAATATCTGAAGGTTTCCCGACTGATTAAGCGCAGGACGGTGGCCAATGAAGCCTGCGATGCAGGACGGGTGCTGCTCAACGACCGGCCGGCCAGGGCATCGGCCAGTGTAAAAGCCGGGGATATTATTGAAATACAGTTTGGAACAAGCTCCGTAAAAGTGGAGGTTCTTGATGTGCAGGAAACCGTGCGCAAGGACGATGCCAAAGAACTGTACCGTTATCTTTAAAAGTCATTATCATAAATTTTTTCATCTCCCCATATACTGAACCAGAGGTTCGGATATGGGGAGGTTTTGATTTATATGGAAGAAAAAGAGGGAATCCGTCCTCACTCCTGTCAGGTACAGAACCGTTCGTCAGTCAGGCTGACCGGAATTCGTGAGGTGGTATCTTTTGACGAGCAGCAGGCTGTTATGGATACAGATATGGGGCTTCTGACGATAAAGGGAAAGGATCTCCATGTAAGCCGTCTGACGGTAGAGCAGGGAGAGGTGGATCTGGAGGGAACTGTGGACAGTCTGGTTTACTCTTCTAATGAAGCATACCGAAAGGCCGGAGAGTCGCTGCTTTCTCGCCTGTTTAAATAAATTGTCAGGAGCGTGAAGCATGAGTCCCAGTATTCAGACAGAGGCAAGGCTGATTTTAGTCAGCGCAGCAGCCGGAGCAGGGCTGATGGCAGTTTATGACTGTCTGAGGATTTTTCGTCTTCTGGTACGCCACAGCTGGCTGTGGGTAGGGCTGGAGGATTTTTTATACTGGATTTTTGCAGGCTTTGCCACCTTTTATCTTCTTTACAGGGAGAATGACGGAGGCCTGCGTTTTTGCGTAATTGGAGGAGTGTTGGCTGCAATGATTGCATATGACCGGGTTTTCAGCGCAAATTTTATGAAGCTATTGAAAAAGGCTGGGAGATGGATTAAAATAAAACGTAAGAGGTAACAGGGCAACGAGGATTTAAGGCTGGTGATTAGTATGAGAGGACGCGGAAACACCCGGAGAAAGAAAAGGGATCGATGGGGCAACCGGATGGCCATTGTGGGAATCACCGTGGTGGTGGCCAGCCTGGCGGTTGTAGTGAATTTGAAAAGCACCTCTATGAGGAAGAAGGAGCTGGAGTATCAAATCCGCGAGGAGGCTCTGGAGAAGCAGAAGACCGAGGAGGAAAATCGGGCCAGAGAGCTGGAGGAGTACCGGGTGTATGTACAGACAAAGCAGTACATAGAGGAAATCGCCAAACAGAAGCTGGGACTGGTGAATCCTGATGAGATTCTGTTAAAGCCGGCGCCAAAAGAATAAGGACAGGCATAGAATCCCCTTCCGCCGCATATAATGTGGCTTAGGAGGGGATTTTTGTGTGGAAACGGACAAGACGCCGCGATATGGCGGATGTGAATGTATATACAGCAGGACGTCTCAGTGAGATGGCCCGTTCACTGGGGCTTTTAGCCAGATCCTGCACGGACAGTCTGGAAGAGGAAAACGGGCTTACCAGGGAGGATGCGCTGGCAGCCATGCAGATGGCGGGGGCTCTGGTGTGCGGGGGCTGCAGCCGGTGCAATCTGTACCGAGACAGTGAAAAAGAGGACAGCTATTATATCTATTATCTGCTTCGGGCTTTTGAACAGAAGGGGCGGGTTGAGGACGAGGACATGCCCAGGCTGTTTTTGGAAACCTGCCGTCAGAAGGATGATTATATGATGCATCTAAACAGAAATCTGGGCAGAGCGACTATGAATCTGGAATGGAAGAACCGATTTCTGGAAAGCCGTGATACAGTGATGGTACAGTTTCGGGAACTGGCTCTCATACTGGATGAGTTTGCTCATCAGATGGAGCAGGCCACAGATATTACTGAGAGAAGAGCTGCTGCGGTCACACGGACATTTCGGCTTCACCGGGCCGTGGTGGAAAATATGCTGGTGCTGGAATATGAAAACAGGCGCAGGGAGGCTTACCTTACGGTTCGGATGCTGGGCGGCAAATGTATGACTGCCAGAGATGCGGCGGAGCTGTTTGGACAGGCTATGGGAAGCGGAACCTGGTATGCGCCTGCGGATACGAGGAATCTGATTACCCGGCAGCTTGGAACGATTCGATTTGCTGAAACAGGACAGTATCGGATGGTCTGCGGAGCTGCCCGTCTGCCAAGAGAAGGAGAGCGCGTGTCTGGAGATAATTATACCTTTATAAATTTGCCAGGACAGGCAGTATTGAGCCTTTCAGATGGTCTGGGAAGCGGAGAAACGGCATGCCGGGAAAGCGGTCGTGTGGTGGAGCTGACCCAACAGCTTCTGGAAGCCGGCTTTTCTGCCAGATCAGCGCTGAAAATGGTGAATACCATTCTGCTTCTGACAGGAGCCCAGCAGCATCCGGCTACGATGGATCTGTGTTGTGTGGATCTGCATACAGGGGTTCTGGAAGCAATGAAAATGGGGGCTGTCGCAGCTTTTCTGCTTCATGAAGGGAGTGCGGACATTCTGGAGGCCGGTCAGGTGCCGGTTGGTGTGATTGGTCAGGCAGAGCCGCTGCTTTTGTCAAAAAAGCTGTGGGACGGGGATCGGATTGTTATGATGACAGATGGTGTGCTGGATTCCTGGCCTGGAGAAGACAAGGAAAAAGCGGTGAAGGAGTATCTGGAGGGGATGATACTGAAAGGCCCGCAGGAGATGGCAGAGGAAATGCTTCAGTTTGCCTGCCAGTGGGGAGATGGCCCAAAGGATGACATGACGATTCTGACAGCGGGAATCTGGAAGAGGTAAAAGGGTCTTTACTTTGCGGTCAGTGTGGGCTATAGTGGAAATAGAAAAGACAGAGGACAAGCGCCCGGCGCCTCTTGTCCGCTGTAAGCGGGCAGGAAGGTGCATGGCTGAACGGTTATGAATAATGGAGAGATACATGCAGAAATCAATGATAATGGAAATCAGGTCTTATATGGAGGCTTATAAAATGCTGAGGCCGGGAGACAGGGTAATTGCAGCAGTGTCAGGAGGGGCAGATTCAGTTTGCCTGCTGTGGGCACTGCAGAAAATTGCTCCTGAGTTCCCGGCATTTCTGCGTGTGGTTCACGTACACCATGGACTGCGGGGGACAGAGGCTGACCGGGACGAACGGTTTGTGGAGGAATTGTGCCGGAAACTTGGAATTCCTTTTCAGACTGTGCGCTGCAATGCGGCAGAATATGCCAGAGACCATGGAATGTCTACAGAGGAGGCCGGGCGTGTGCTGCGTTATGAGGCGCTGGAGCAGGCTGCGGAATGCTGGGAGAAAGAGACTGGCGCTGTTTCTGACTGTCCGGTGAAAATCGCAGTGGCTCATCACAGGGAGGACAGTGCAGAGACGGTTCTTCATAATCTTCTGCGGGGCAGCGGATTGCGGGGGCTGTCGGGGATCCGCCCGGTACAGGGACGGTTGATTCGCCCTCTGCTTTCTGTGAGCAGGGAGGAGATCTGTGCATGGCTGGAAGCAGAGGGAGTTTCCTGGTGCGAGGATTCAACCAACCAGTCAGAGGAGTATACCCGCAATGTTATCCGGCGCAGGATTCTTCCGTTGATGAGAGAAACAGTGAATCAAAGGGCAGAGGAAAACATTCTTCGGGCGGCGGATATTATGGCTCAGGCGGATCGGTATCTGGAGCAGCAGGCAGAACGGGTCTGGGAAGAGGGCGGACGACAGGAGCCAGAAAACAGACATGCAGAGCTGGAAAACAGATGTGCAGATCCGGAGAGCAGGCAGAATCCGGAAGGCAGTTGTTCCCAGATTTTTGCGGAAATAGACGGCAAGCTGTTTCTTCAGCAGGAGGAGATTATCCAGACCTACCTTCTCAGAAGAATGCTGGATGTGACAGCGCCGGGCTGGAAGGATATTACCAGCCGCCATTTTGCAGCCCTGGCAGCTCTGGCCCGCAATCAGGCAGGAAGCAGGCTGGATCTGCCCTGTGGTCTGGCAGCAGAAAAAACTTATGAGACTCTTCGCATTTTCAGAAAGAATACGAATGAAAAAAACGCAGAGAAAGGGAAGCGGATTTCCTTAGAAAGAAGATATATCACAGCAGACGGGACGTTGTGCCTGGAACTGGAAATTCCTGAAGAACGTATTCAGATTTGTACGCTTTCCAGGGAAAAAGCAGGAGAAATTCCCAAAAACCAGTATACGAAATGGTTTGATTATGATAAGATTAAAAATATGCTTTCTTACAGGCACCGGCGTCCAGGGGATTTTCTTACCTTGGGAGGCGGCGGAAAAAAGACCGTGGCCCGCTGTATGATTGATGACAAGATTCCCCGCGGTGAGAGAGAGCAGATTCCTGTGCTGGCTGAAGGAAATCACGTACTTTGGGTGGTGGGAGGCCGTATCAGTGAATATTATAAAATAACAGACCAGACAAAAACCATTTTACAGGTCACATATAATGGAGGAGAAGAACATGGCAGATAAAATCAGAGTATTGTTGTCAGAAGATGAAGTAAACAAACGAATCAGCGAGGTTGCCGCACAGATCAGCCGGGATTATCAGGGAAAAGAGATCCACCTGATCTGTATTTTAAAGGGCGGTGTATTTTTTACCTGTGAATTGGCGAAAAGACTGGAGCTTCCGGTTACTCTGGACTTCATGTCTGTATCCAGCTATGGCAATGACACCAAATCCAGTGGAGTGGTTCGTATCGTAAAGGATCTGGATGAGCCGCTGGCAGGAAAGGACGTGCTGATTGTAGAGGATATTATTGACTCTGGACGGACCCTGTCCTATCTGATTGAGGTATTGAAGCAGAGAGGGCCTGAAAGCATTCGTCTGTGTACGCTTCTGGATAAGCCGGAGCGCCGCGTGAAAAAACAGGTGACTGTAGACTACACCTGCTTTACGATTCCGGATGAATTTGTAGTAGGATACGGCCTGGATTATGCCCAGAAATACCGCAACCTGCCGTATATTGGAGTTGTGGAGCAGTAAGGAGGAAAGTAAGTGAAACAGCAGACCTATTTTCGCAGCAGCTGGTTATTTATTCTGCTGCTGTTTGGAATGTTTGCCTGGATGCTTTATACATCCGGCGGAAGACAAAATGAGCTGAGCAGCCAGCAGTTCCAGGAGGTTCTGGAGCAGAACGAGATTATGGCGGCAGAGATTAAGCAGAATGAGCAGGCGCCTACCGGAGTGATTCGGATGATGTTAAATGACGGTAATTACTACGAAGTTAATGTGCCGGATGTAAGAGCTGCCCAGGAACTTTTGGATGAAAAGGGCGTTGATTATGTTACCAGAGATGTACCGCGGGTCAATTACTGGATCAGCCTGGCGCTGCCAGTGATTATGATGGTAGGAACCGTGCTGGTTCTGGTGTTTATGATGAATATGAGGGCGGCCGGAGGCGGCGGAGCCAATGCCAAGATGATGAATTTTGGAAAGAGCCGCGCCCGGATGACTCATACCAGCAATATCAATTTTAAGAATGTAGCTGGCCTGATGGAGGAGAAGGAGGATCTGGAGGAGATGGTAGATTTCCTGCGGAATCCTCAGAAATATACCAGCGTAGGCGCCCGGATTCCCAAGGGTGTCATTTTAGTGGGCCCTCCCGGAACAGGTAAAACCCTTCTTGCCAAGGCGGTTGCAGGAGAGGCAGGCGTACCTTTCTTCTCTATTTCTGGTTCTGATTTTGTGGAAATGTTTGTGGGTGTGGGTGCGTCCCGTGTCCGCGATCTGTTTGAGGATGCTAAGAAAAATGCTCCCTGTATTGTATTTATCGATGAGATTGACGCCGTAGCGCGCCGCAGAGGAAGCGGAATGGGCGGCGGCCATGATGAGAGAGAACAGACCTTAAACCAGCTTCTGGTAGAGATGGACGGCTTTGGTGTAAATGAGGGAATCATTGTTATGGCGGCTACAAACCGGGTGGATATTCTGGATCCGGCGATTCTTAGGCCAGGCCGTTTTGACCGGAAGGTAATGGTAGGACGGCCGGATGTGAAGGGCCGTCAGGAAATTTTGCAGGTTCATTCCAAGTCCAAGCCCTTAGGCGAGGATGTGGATCTTCTGCGGGTGGCAAAGACTACGTCAGGCTTTACCGGCGCAGATCTGGAAAATCTGCTGAATGAGGCAGCGATTCTGGCTGCCAAGGAAAACAGAAGCTTTATCCGCCAGTCTGATATTGATCGTTCCTTTGTTAAGGTGGGAATCGGCGCGGAGAAGAAGAGCCGTGTGATTTCTGAGAAGGAAAAGAAAATTACGGCATACCATGAGGCCGGCCATGCAATTTTGTTCCATGTTCTGCCGGATGTGGGACCGGTGCATACGGTTTCTATTATCCCTACAGGAGTTGGCGCAGCCGGATATACCATGCCGCTGCCTGGGGAAGATGAGATGTTTAATACCAAGGGAAAAATGCTCCAGGATATTATGGTATCTCTGGGTGGCCGAATTGCCGAGGAGATTATTTTCGATGATGTGACAACCGGTGCGTCTCAGGATATTAAGCAGGCAACCAAGATTGCCCGGGCGATGGTAACCCGTTACGGAATGTCTGAACAGATGGGTATGATTGATTACGGCGATGATGATGAGGTATTTATTGGCCGTGACTTTGGACACACCAAGGGATATGGCGAGGAGGTAGCATCCATGATAGACCGCGAGGTGAAGCGGATTATTGACGACTGCTACAAAGAGGCCAGATCAATCATCGAACAGCACAGAGATGTGCTGGAACGCTGCTGCAGCCTACTGATGGAAAAAGAAAAAATTGGGCAGGAGGAGTTTGAAGGTCTGTTTGCAGAGGCAGAAGGGGAAGCGAAAGAGTGTTGAGTTTATGCGGAGTGCAGGAAAATTTCACAGAAATTTTATATATGAAATACCGTTCCGTCATTCTGCATAAAAAATAAAATGAAATTTATGGAAGTTTGTGCACACTTATTTTCATCTTTATGGTACTATAATTAACGTAAACCCCCCAATACATTATATAGTTTTTGCTACACCCCATAAGAAACGAAATACCTTCTCCTGAAAGAGCCGACTGCCCCGTCGGCTCTTTCTCTTTTTCATGTCATAGGAAAGTGCGTTCTGTGAAAAAACAGTTGTATCTTGTCAGGGGATGGGATAAAATAACAGTAATGACGCAGAGGGAGTATTGTAGATGATGCCAGAACAACAGATGGAAAGACTGAATAAGCGGGCGCTGTTCGCAGACGAGACTCTGGACTACCGGATACCGGAAGAGCCGGATGAAGGAGACAGTGTAGTCCTCCGGTTCCGTACAGGAAAAGATAATACGGATCATGTGTATTGTATTTCGGATGAGGGAAAAATGCAGATGAAAAAAACCTCATCCGATTCTTTGTTTGATTATTATGAAATTCAGATAACAGCAGGGGAGAACCCCCTTTATTATTATTTTCAGGCAGAAAAGGATGGTCAGGTCTGCTTTTATGACAGACTGGGAACGGATGCGGATCCCAAAGGAAGTCATGCCTTCTGCATTACTCCGGGCTTTCATACGCCGGAGTGGGCCAAGGGTGCGGTTATGTATCAGATTTACATTGACCGCTTCTGCAATGGAGATCCGGACAATGATGTGACGGATGACGAATATATTTATATTGGATGTCCGGTGCAGCAGGTGAAAGACTGGAATGCCGGCCCGGAGGCAATGGATGTGGGAAGATTTTACGGAGGAGATCTGCAGGGTGTCTGGGATAAGCTGGATTATCTGCAGTATCTGGGGATTGAGGTGATTTATTTCAATCCACTTTTTGTGTCCCCATCGAATCACAAGTATGACAGCCAGGATTATGAGCATATTGATCCGCACTTTGGTGTGATTGTCCGTGATGGAGGACAGGCTGTTCCCCAGGGAGCTGTATCTAATGAGGATGCGTCCCGTTACAGACTCCGCAGCGCAGCGCCGGAAAATCTTACAGCCAGCGACGCGTTTTTTGCAGAATTTGTGGAAGAGCTTCACCGGCGGGGAATGCGGGTGATCATAGACGGTGTGTTTAATCACTGTGGTTCTTTTAATAAATGGCTGGATCGGGAAAAGATTTATGAGAAAATGGGCGGCTATGAAACAGGGGCATACGTCAGCGAGGACAGCCCTTACCGCAGCTTTTTCCGGTTTAATGATGAGACAGCATGGCCGGACAATGATTCTTATGACGGCTGGTGGGGCCATGATACTCTTCCTAAGCTGAATTATGAGGAATCTGACCAGTTATATGACTATGTAATGTCCATTGCCCGCAAATGGGTGTCTCCGCCCTTTAACGTGGATGGATGGCGGCTGGATGTGGCGGCAGATTTGGGCCATAGCAGCGAGTATAACCACAAATTCTGGAGAGATTTCCGGAAGAATGTGAAAGAGGCCAATCCAGAGGCAATCATTTTGGCAGAGCATTACGGAGATCCGGGAAGCTGGCTTGCCGGGGATCAGTGGGATACGGTGATGAATTATGATGCTTTTATGGAGCCGCTTACCTGGTTTCTTACGGGAATGGAAAAGCACAGCGATGAGTATAATGGAATTCTGTTCGGGGATGGAGTAAGCTTTTTCCGTTCGATGAATTATCATATGGCGAGAATGAAAACGCCGTCTCTTCTTACGGCAATGAATCAGCTTTCCAATCATGATCACAGCCGTTTTCTGACCAGAACCAACCAGACGGTGGGACGTCTGGCTACCGCCGGAGCGAAGAAAGCAGAAGAGGGCATTCATTACGGTGTGTTTCGGGAAGCAGTGATGGTACAGATGACCTGGCCGGGTGCTCCTACTCTTTATTATGGCGATGAGGCAGGCGTGTGCGGCTGGACGGATCCGGATAATCGGAGAACCTATCCCTGGGGCCATGAGAATTTTGAACTGATAGAATTTTATAGCTACATGATCCGGATCCATAAGGGAATGCCGGCTCTTCGGCGGGGCTCGATAAAACAGCTTCTGGCTGATCGCCAGCTGATTGCCTACGGACGGATTCGCGGAAAGAACAAATGTGTCGTAGCAGTCAATAACCGCAACAACAGACGCGAGATTCAGCTTCCGGTATGGGAACTGGGAATTACGGATGAGGAAAAAATCATGCGCGTCATGCTGACGGAAGAAAAGGGATACAATGCGGGATTTCTGGAATATTATGCCAGAGATGGCATTCTGGCTTTGGAAATGCCTGCTCACAGCAGCATTTTGCTGGTGGCTGGAGTGGACGAGGCAGGAACAGGATCGGATGAAAAAAACAGAGCAGAATAATAAAATAACAGGAATGTTTGAAAAATAAAAAAAGTATTTGAAAAAACGTCTTGATTTTTTATCCATGCTGTGATAAGATAACTCTGCTTGTTAAAGCCGGTATGGGCGGGTTCCCGAGTGGCCAAAGGGGGCAGACTGTAAATCTGTTAGCAGTGCTTTCGATGGTTCGAATCCATCTCCGCCCATTTCGCCGCAGTGGCGGAACTGGCAGACGCACAGGACTTAAAATCCTGCGGGACTAATCTCCCGTGCCGGTTCGATTCCGGCCTGCGGCATTGAGCGAGAGTCTTAGACTTCTGAAGAGAGGTTTAGGGCTTTTTTTGTTTCATAGGAAAGTACATCCTATGAAGCAAAAACGCTCCGCGAGGATCGCCATGCGGCGGCAGGGGATTTTGTCGCAGAAGCGACCCGACGCAGGCGGAGAAGCTCGCGAGCGAGATTCTTATTTATTACACAGGAAAATTCTGTTCAGGATAAAATAGAGAGAAAGGGAGATGGAATATGAAAAATAGAGTGTTTGAAACAGTGTTATACTATACACCAGAACCGTCAGAGAAAGCAGTGAAGCTAAAGGGTGTGCTTGTGAGAATGGGAATCCGAATTAAAAACATTTCCCCGGAACAGGCAGGAGAAACTATAGGAAGTCTTCTGGGAATTGCTGGATATGAAAAAAACAGCGAGGAGGACAGGGCGGCAGGGAACGAGGAAAAGGCTCTTCCTGTGATGGCTCAGGAAATGCTGGTAATGCACCGTTTTTCAGAGAGGCGTTTGGATGAGCTTTTGATGAATCTGCGGAAAGCCGGTGTCCCCAAAATTGCTCTGAAGGCAATTGTAACAGAAAGCAATGCAGGCTGGAGTTTTGGTCATTTATATGAGGAGCTTTTAGAGGAGCACCAGAGAATGTCCGGGATGGAACAGTAGAAAGCAGCAGAGAAGTATGAATCTCCTCAGAACGGTTATGCTTATGGTATATTCAAGTAAGCATAAAGGAGGTTTCAAAAAAGGTTATGAGTGAGATGAATATTTCTCTGAAAGGTCCGGAGGATGCGCTGGAATTTGTGCGGCGGGTGGAAAAATATCCTTATACGATGGATTTATGCTGTGGAAGTATTGTAGTAGATGCAAAATCGATTCTGGGGATTTTGTACCTGGGATTTGATCATGTGGTTCATTTGAAGGTTCATGCCGGCGAGTGCGGTGAACTGAGAAAAGACCTGGAGAAGTTTCTTGCAGCCTGAAAATGAACTGAAAAACTTTGAAAAATCTCTTGAAAAACAGGAAATCCGTATCTTTTCCTTTCTTCAAAAGTGTGATAAACTGTCCACAACATCGTTGCAGAGGCAAAAATAAAAAGACGGAGAAGATGAGGAGAATACCAATGTATAAAATAGTTTCCAGACTGCTGATTTATGGCGACATGCCAAAGGATACGATCCTGATGGAGTTAGCGGATATTGTTCGAAAAATGGACGATAAAAGCCAGACAAAGGAGGAACTTTCCACCCGTGTTTTTACACAGATGAAGCATTTGCTGCAGGTGGCTACAGATTATGGCTTTGACAGAAATCTGTGGCACAACTATCTGACGTTTTTGCTGATTACGAATGAGAATCCGTTCAGCATTACCTGTGAAAAGGTCGGGGCAAATGAGGGAAGTGTCAATTATTTTGCCAAGGGAGATTTCAGAGCTTTTCTGGATTTATTCCATTATGACTTTTCTGCTTTGGAGGAATATCTGGGGATCGACTGTTTCAGCCGGATTTCCAATTATCAGGCTATTGGAAAAAAAGAACTGATGTATAATAAAAATGTCAGCCAGAAGGTACAGGCTCTGAGCCGGAGGCTGGAGGAAGCACAGGATGAAAACGAATTCTTTGATTGTGTAACCGGATTTTACAAGGATTACGGCGTGGGAATGTTTGGACTGAATAAAGCCTTTCGCATTCAGTCGAGAACAGACGGTCGGGTTGATTTTGTGGCAATCAATAATATGGATGCCGTTATGCTGGATGATTTGATTGGATATGAGCTGCAGAAGAAAAAGCTGGTAGAGAATACACTTGCATTTGTACAGGGAAAGAAGGCCAACAATGTTCTTCTTTTTGGAGACAGTGGTACGGGAAAATCTACAAGCATCAAGGCGATTGTCAACGAATTCTACGATCAGGGACTTCGGATGATCGAGATTTATAAACACCAGTTTAAGGATTTGTCGTCTGTGATTGCCCAGATTAAGAACAGAAATTATCGTTTTATTATTTATATGGATGATCTGTCTTTTGAGGAGTTTGAGGTTGAGTATAAGTTCCTGAAGGCAGTGATTGAAGGCGGTGTGGAGACAAGACCGGATAACATTCTGATTTATGCGACCTCCAACCGACGCCACCTGATTAAGGAGAACTGGAACGACCGCAGTGATATGGAGCACGAAAATGGAATGCACCGTTCTGATACCATGGAAGAGAAGCTGTCTTTGGTCAACCGGTTTGGCGTAACCATCTGCTACTCCAAGCCGTCTCAGAAAGAATATTTCCATATTGTAGAGGGGCTGGCCCGTCGGGCAGGTATTACCATGCCGGAGGAAATGCTGCGGGCAGAGGCCAATAAATGGGAGCTGAGCCACGGCGGCATTTCCGGACGGACGGCACAGCAGTTTATTAATTATCTGCTTGGAGCCATGGAAGGTTAAATTTGGAAAGAGGTCCCAGAAGACACATGGTAAAGGATGCGTTGGCTAAGAGGGTTCCGTCCTCACTGGTGACAGTCAGACGATTGACGGCAGTGCGTTTCCCAATATGCAGCGCGTTGGCTTCTACATAGATTCTTCCTTCGGAAATTCCATGGAGGAACTGGATGCTGCTGTCCTGGGTAACGTTCATCTGCTCTAGACAGTATGCAGCCATTCCGGATACGGTATCGCACAGGGTAAAAAGAAAGCCCCCGTGTACTTTTCCATATAAGTTCAGACAGTCGGATTGGATGTCCACAGCGATTTTTGCGTGGCCTGGTCCGACTTCTATGATTTCAGCACGTTCTGTGCCGCCCAGGCGATGAATGTGGCGGCGGATTCCTTCCTGAATTTCTGGTTTGAGACTTTCCAGCTTCATATTTTCCGGATTGAGGTTTTCCCATTTTGTATTTTCTGGTTTCATAAAATCACACAGACACTCCTTTTCTTCAGGCAGAAGCAGGAATGTGTTTCTCCTTTCCCACAATTTGTTGCCCTGCGAGGGCTGAACGGTTACCAGAAACCTGGTTTTACTTCGTAGGACATAATTTCCTATGGAACAAAAAAGGCAGGTCATCGACCTGCCCTTTCCATACGTGCGCGAGAAGATTCGAACTCCCGACACCTTGGTCCGTAGCCAAGTGCTCTATCCAGCTGAGCTACGCACACATATTTGATTGGCTGCTGCTTTGTTATCGCTGCAACATGTTATATATTAAATGATAACTGCAAATTTGTCAAGCATTATTTGAAAAAAATTTTAAATTTTTGATCCATTGACAAAGAGGGATATTTTGGCTACCATTTGACTGTGTGTAACAGCCATATTTCTTCTTGCCTGCTTACAGCAGACAAGAAACATTGGGCGTCTGCTTTATGAAGCTTCGCATGGCTGAACTGTTATGATTGTATTGCAGGAGAATACGGCAGGGAACTGTCAGACAGAAAAAGGAAATGGACTATGCTATATCAGATTACAGACGGCAGTATCTCGGCTGGAGGCACGCCGGTACTGTCGCATTTTAATTTTGAGATAAAGGGAAATGAAAAAGTGGCTCTGGTAGGGCGCAACGGAACAGGGAAAACAACGCTGCTGCGGCTGATTGCAGGAGAGCTGGAGCTGGATCGAGATGACAGAAGACAGGGTCCGGGGATTGTAACCTCAAGGCGGCTGACTGTGGGAATGCTGAGGCAGCAGGCCTTTGAAAACGGGGAGAGGACCGTAGAGGAGGAAATCCTGCAGGGATGTCCGGCAAAGGATCGTTTTGATCGAGAACGTTTTGAGTATGAGCTGGAGTATGACCGGTTGTTTACAGGCTTTGGATTTTCCAGAGAAGAGAAAAGAAAAAGGCTGAAAGATTTTTCCGGCGGACAGCAGACAAAAATTGCTCTGATTCGCCTTCTGCTGCAGAAGCCGGACATTCTTCTTCTGGATGAGCCGACCAATCACCTGGATATTGATTCTGCCCGGTGGCTGGAGCGGTATTTAAAGGAATACAGCCATGCAGTGGTCATGGTGTCCCATGACCGTTTTTTTCTGGATCAGACGGCAGATGCAGTGTATGAAGTGGAGGCAGGGCATCTGACGCGGTATTCGGGAAATTATACTCAGTATCGGGCAGAGAAGCGCAAGAGACTGGAGCTGCAGCGAAAGGCTTATGAACGGCAGCAGGAGGAAATCAGGCGGCTGGAGGAGGTTATCAGTCGCTTTAAAAATAAACCGGCAAAGGCGGCTTTTGCCAGAGCGAAGAAAAAGCAGATTGAGCGGATGCAGAAGGTGGAAAAACCGCTGGAGGAGGATACCTGCCTTTTTCCTGGTCCATTAGAGCCGCTGTTTCCTGGAAGCAAATGGGTGCTGGAGGCAGAGCATCTGAAAATAGGATATGAAAGGCCTCTTCTGGAGCTTTCTCTCCGAGTGCGCCGGGGGCAGAAGATTGGAATTCTGGGAGCAAATGGCGTGGGGAAGAGTACCTTTTTAAAAACAGCCGCAGGGCTTCTGGAGCCGAAGGAAGGGCGGCTCTCTCTGGGAAATCAGGTGATGATCGGATATTTTGATCAGCATTCGGCGGAAATTGAATCAGAAAAGACTGTGCTGGAGCATTTTCATGATCTGTTTCCTTCGATGACAGAAAAGGAGGTGCGCAGTACTCTGGGGGCATATCTTTTCGGCGGGCGGGAGGCAGCGAAAAAAGTAAACAGCCTGTCCGGGGGAGAACGGGCCCGCCTGGTTCTGGCAGAGCTTCTTCAGGGAAGGCCAAATCTCCTGATTTTGGATGAACCGACGAACCATATGGATGTGCAGGCAAAGGAGGTGCTGGAATCGGCCTTTCAGGCCTACCAGGGTACCATTCTTTTTGTTTCTCATGATCGATATTTTATCAGGCAGGTAGCAGAGGCTGTGCTGATTTTTGAGGAACAGGGAGCATTTTATTATCCCTTTGGATATGAACATTATCTGGAGAGACTGGAAAAATGTCAGGCAGAGGGCAATGGAGCAGCGATGGCCGGTCAGATGAAGGCTGAGGATGCGGCGCTGATTGCAGGAATGCGGGCTGTACCGAAGGCAGAACGCCACAGACTTCGTGAGCTTCCGACAGAGGAGCTGTATCTGGAATGGAAGCTGGGGCTGGTGATGGAACGTCTGGAACCGGCAGGAGAGCGGTATGGGACGCTTGAGGCCCGGTGCCGGGAGCTGGAGCAGAGGCTTATGCAGTCCCGGGAGTACTGGGAGGATATAGTGGCCGGAGAATGGGGAGGCGGTCTGATATCGAAGGCAGACGACCCAGATTCGGACAGGGGAGCGGCAGAGGAATGGGAAAAACTGCGGCAGCTGAAAGCAGAGCGGGAATTGGCGTGGGAAGCATGGCACGCCTGCTGTCTGGAATGGCTGGATGTGCTGGAGGAACTCTGACTCTTTATAGGACAGACGTCAGGAACTTCTTGTCCGCTGTAAGCGGGCAGGAATCTGCATGGCTGGACGGTTGCATTCTGTCTGCTTCCGCTCAGAAAAACAGTTGAAAAACTGATAGCGGTATGGTATGATGGAAACCATTAAAGCAGAATTTTGAAAAACAGATTCCGTATGCGAAGGTGCATCCCCGCGGAGGGAATGCACCTTTTTCTATCTTAACTTACCTTGCCTGTTTCCACAAAAAATTCTATTTTGGAGAGGCTATGTAAAACGGACAGAAGAAAGAGAGAATCCTGTTTTTCAGAATGGAAGAGGAGGAGCATTATGAAAAAAAGCATCCGTTTGATAACTGCGGCAACTTTGGCTCTCGGTCTGCTGCTGACCGGCTGCGGCGGAGAAAGCAGCAGCACGCCTGAGGAAAATGCTGCGGCAGGCAGCACATCTGCAGAAGGAACCTCCGGAGAAAGCACCGGTTCGGATGCGGATACTTCCGGATATCTGGTATCTGTACTGAATGCAGATATTCAGACAGCTGATGTACAGAAGACGTCTAAGGATTACGAAATTCCATGGAATATTTATGATCGCCTGGTTGAGATTCAGGTGGCGGAGGACGGGACCTCCAGTATTCAGCCAAGTCTGGCAGAATCCTGGGAGATTTCTCCAGATGGAACCGAGTATACGTTTCATCTCCGTCAGGGAGTAAAATTTCACAATGGCAATGATTTTACAGCAGAGGATGTGGTTTATACCTTTAACCGTATGCTGACAGAAAAGGGAACCGTAAATACAGAATCAGTGGATCAGATTCTGGGAGCGGCAGAGGTGCTGGAAGGAACAGCAGAGACACTGGCCGGTGTAGAGGCGACTGATGATTATACCTTGAAGATTACCTTAAAAGAACCGTTTGCTGCTTTTCTGGCCTGTCTGTCTACTCCGGGAGCTTCCATTTATGACAGTGAGGCCACAGCGGCAGCTGGTGACCAGTTCGGCATGGATCCGTCTGTAACTGTAGGCACCGGAGCATTCCAGTTTACTTCCTGGACTCTGAATGACCGTCTGGTGCTGACCAGAAATGAGAATTACTGGAGAGGCGCTTCTAAGCTTCCCGGTGTTGTGATTCGGATTATTCCGGATACAGAGACGCAGACAATGATGTTTGAAAGCGGAGAACTGGATCTGCTTGATTTGGATTATGTAACAGATGCAGTTGACCGTTTTGAGGCCTCTTATCCAGATCAGATTGTATCCGGTCCGAGAGTAGGCATCACTTATTTGACCTTTAATTTTAATATAGAACCTTTCCAGGACGTTCGTGTACGCAAGGCTGTTCAGATGGCTATTGACAGACAGGCGATTCTGGATGCCCTTTATGGCGGCCGGGGACAGGCAGAGCATGGAATCTTCCCTCACGGACTGATTGGCTTCCAGAAGGATCAGACCCAGATCGTCTATGATCCGGAGGGAGCAAAAGCGCTTCTGGCAGAGGCCGGATACGGTGATGGATTCACTATGGAGCTGGCAGCAGACAGCTCTGCATCCGATACCATGACCATGGCTCTGGAGATTATTAAGGAGCAGCTGTCAGCAGTGGGGATTCAGGCAGAGATTCGGAATTATGACGAGTCTACCTGGCTGGAAACCAGAAAGGCCGGGGAACTTCCGTCGTTTATGTCCACATGGACGGCAGATTACAACGATCCGGATAACTTTATTTATACCTTCTTTGGAAATGAGGAGAAGACAAAGATTCGTTCTATCAATTATCTGGATACGGCAGTAATGGAGCGTGTGGCAGCAGCCCGCGCCATGGTAAATGAGGATGAGCGTCTGGCAGAGTACCAGGCACTGGAGGAAAAGCTGATTCACGAGGATGCCGCATGGGTTCCCATGTATTCCAGACTTCATCTGTTTGCTGTCAGCAAGCGGGTGCAGAACTTTAAGCCGCTTTGGAGCGGAGTCAGCGATAAGATCTATTATGAGGTTTCTTTAAGCGAATAAGAGAAAGAAGCCGGAAGAATTAAAGTGAAACGAATGCCGCAGAATGGAGCAATCGATTTTGCGGCATTTTTTAAGCAAAAGAAGGGGGAAGGGAAGCCCAGTGTTAAAAAAAGTAGTAAAACGTATTCTGATATCCATACCGGTGCTGATTGGGGTGGTGCTGGCTATTTTTGTTATGCTTCGCATTGTACCGGGAAATCCGGTTACCACTATGATGGGAGAGCATGTAAATCCGGCGGTGATTGAGAAAATCAGCAAAGAGATGGGGCTGGATCAGCCGTATTATATCCAGTTCCTGAAATACATAGCCAATGCGCTGCGGGGAGATTTTGGCACGTCCTACCGGCTGAATCGGAATGTGACTCAGATTATTATTGAGGCTTTTCCCAACACGGTAAAGCTGTCCCTTCTTGCAGCAGCAGTATCCTGGCTGATAGGGATTGTAGCCGGGATTGTGGCGGCAATCCGGCAGAACCGTCTTCTGGATCGGCTTTTTATGGGATGCGCGCTGATGGGAGTTTCCATGCCGGTATTTATGACGGCGTTGGTGCTTCAGTATGTATTTGCCTTTAAATTAAAATGGTTTCCTGTATCCGGATTTGATTCCTTCCGCGCTATGATTCTTCCGGCTATTGTGCTGGGGTGGAATTCAGCAGGAAGCATTGCCCGTATGACCCGCTCCAATCTGGTGGAGATTATGCAGGAGGATTATATCAGGACAGCCCGTGCAAAGGGGCTGCGGGAATATGCGGTGATTATTTTCCATGCGCTGAAAAATGCTATGCTGCCGGTTGTAACCATGATGGCGCTGCAGATTTCCAGTATGCTGTCCGGCGCTGTGCTGACAGAGAGTGTATTCGGCGTTCCGGGAATTGGACGCCTGGCAGTCAATGCCATTGAAACAAGAGACATGCCGCTTCTTCAGGGAACGGTTGTATTTACTACGGTTCTGATCATTGTTGGCAATCTGATAGCAGATCTGCTTTATAATGTATTGGATCCGAGAATCCGGGAGGGTGCGTAACATGAGGAATTCTGGAGAAAACGGTTCTGAGATGACGGTGAAGCATTTATGGAAAGAGGGAGCTGTGCCTGTTTCTGGCGTCAGTGATCCCATGAGCGAAATTGGAGAGTCAGATACCTGGATGGATCAGGTGAAAACTCTGATTCGCCAGAACAAGCTGGCAGCGGCTTCGGCAGTTTTGATTCTTTTGATTATTCTGGCAGCGGTATTTGCGCCACTTGTGGCGCCTTATGATCATCTGGCTCAGAGTCTGACGGATCGCCTTCAGACACCCAGTATGGCTCACTGGCTGGGAACAGACGAGCTGGGACGAGATGTGCTGAGCCGGATTATTTTCGGAGCGCGGATATCCCTTACGATCGGCCTTGTTCCTACGCTGATTTCCATGGCTATTGGTACGGTTCTGGGGCTTTGTGCAGGCGTATATGGAGGAAAGGTGGACTTTGTAATTATGCGTCTGGCTGACGTTATGCTGGCCTTTCCGTCTCTTTTGCTGGCTATGGTGGTCATGTATACCATGGGCGGAGGACTGATTAATATTTTTATTGCCCTGAGCCTGATTAACTGGGCCAGTACAGCAAGAGTGGTCCGTTCCCAGACGCTGTCTCTGAAGGAAAAGGAGTATGTGGAAGCGGCAAGATCGATTGGCGTCAGCCGGTGGAAGATTATGTTTCGTCATATTCTGCCAAACTGCCTGCCGTCTCTGATCGTTTTATTTACCCTGAATATTCCCTCTGCAATTCTGTCAGAGGCATCTTTAAGCTTTCTGGGCGTGGGAGCTCAGCCGCCCAGCGCCAGCTGGGGCCTGATGGCAGTGCGGGGGAAAAAGTATCTTTTTTCTGAGCCATGGCTGTGCATTGCGCCCAGCGTGGCAATTATGATTGTAGTGCTTGCATTTAATTTTCTGGGAGACGGTCTGCGGGATGTGCTGGATCCCTATTTGAAAGAGCAGTAAGGAGGGAATCAGAATGAGTGAATCAATCGTACTGGATATCCGGAATCTGAAATCCCATTTCTTTACAGCAAAGGGAGAGGTTCCGGCAGTGGACGGCGTAACCATTCAGGTTCCGCCAGGAAAAATTATTGGAATTGTAGGTGAATCCGGATGCGGAAAGAGTATGACAGCCATGTCGGTTATGGGACTTTTGCGGTATCCGGGACGGGTGGTAGAGGGAAGTATTACCCTGGACGGACGGGATATTACCCATTTAAGCCCCAGAGAGCTGGCAAAGGTGCGGGGAAATGAGATTTCCATGATTTTCCAGGAGCCTATGACCTCTCTGAACCCGGTTTATCCTGTGGGACGCCAGGTTCGGGAGGCAATTCTTCAGCATCAGAAGATATCAAAGGAAGAGGCCAGAAAGCGGGTGCTGGAGATTTTTCAGGCAGTGGGAATTCCGGAGCCGGAGAAGCGGTACAACAGCTATCCCCACCAGCTTTCCGGCGGACTGCGCCAGAGAGTGATGATTGGAATGGCTATGGTATGTCGGCCAAAAGTAATGATTGCTGATGAGCCGACGACAGCTCTGGATGTGACGATTGAGGCCCAGATTCTGCAGCTGATGAAAAAGCTTTGCAGAGAACAGGGAACTTCAATTATTCTGATCACCCATAATATGGGAGTTGTGGCGGAAATCTGCGATTATGTGTATGTAATGTATGCAGGAAAGGTGATGGAACAGGCAGAAACCTTTGAGCTGTTTGAACATACAGAGCATCCTTATACAGCAGGACTTTTAAAATCCATTCCCCGTCTGGATGAGAAGGTGGATCGTCTGTACACGATTGAGGGTGTGGTGCCTAATCTGCTGCATTTGCCAGCTGGATGTAATTTCTGCACCAGGTGCAAAGAGGCTTCTGAGCGGTGCTTTATGGAGAAGCCATGTCTTTATCAGACAAGGGACGGACACGGGGTTCGCTGCTTTAAGTATGAAAGCGAGGTGCAGTTAGATGGAAGATAAAAAAGTCCTTCTGGAAGCAAGGCATCTTGTAAAGGAATTTCCCATTGGAGGAACGAAGAAAAGGCCGCAGGTGGTTCATGCGGTTTCTGATGTGAATCTGGAGATTTATGGAGGAGAAACACTGGCTCTGGTTGGGGAGTCCGGATGCGGAAAGAGTACGCTGGGCCGGACATTGATCCGTCTTCTGGAGGCTACGTCAGGAGAAATCTATTTTGACGGAGAGGAAATTATCTCCATGAAGCCAGGGGAATTTGCAGCCCTCCGGCGTCAGATGCAGATTATTTTTCAGGATCCCTATGCGTCCTTGAATCCGCGGATGAGGGTTCGCGAGATTATCGGAGAGCCGCTGATTACTTACGGCATGAAGGATAAGCAGGAGCTGGAAAAAAGGGTCAGAGAGCTGATGAAGGAGGTGGGAATTCCAGATGAATTCTATAATCGTTATCCCCATCAGTTTTCCGGCGGGCAGCGTCAGCGTATCGGTATTGCCCGGGCAATTGCCTTAAATCCCAGACTGATTATCTGTGATGAGCCGGTGTCAGCTCTGGACGTTTCAATCCAGTCCCAGGTGCTGAACCTTTTGAAGGATCTGCAGGCGCAGTATCACCTGACCTACCTGTTTATTTCTCATGATTTAAGCGTAGTGAAGTTTATTGCAGATCGGGTCTGCGTGATGTTTCTGGGAACGATATGTGAATTGGGGCCTACGGAGGAGCTGTATGATAAGCCGCTCCACCCCTATACCAGATTTTTGCTGAATGCGATTCCAAAAGCAGATCCGCGGCTGCGGGGAGAAACAAAAGAACTGTTGTCGGGAGAGATTCCTTCGCCGGTAAATCCGCCGTCCGGCTGCCGTTTCCACACCCGGTGTCCTTATGCAAGAGAAATCTGCAGCCAGGAGACACCAGGGTGTACTGAGATTGGCGAGAGAAAGGTGTTCTGCCATTTTCCACTGAGATAACAGAAGCATAACTGTTCAGGACAGGACATCTTCTGGTATCTCGCGAAAACAGGTGTGAGAGTTGGTCCGGGCTGTTATCTGGCCTGGAACAGGCGATTGGCAGTCCGGTCAAACAGTCCGCCCAGAACAGCTGTATAGACGGCAGCAGCTGCATTGGTGCTGATACGCAGGATTACAGCGCCGACGGCTCCAAAGATGCCGGAGGCGTTGGAAAGGGCACCAAAGGTATTAAAGACTGTCTGCCAGGGATATTTTGCAGAATATCCTACGCCAATTCCGCCGATAATCCCAATCATGGAGTGAAGACTTTTTGGGAGTATGGTGTAAATAACCAGGAAAATCAGGCATCCTGCAATGTTATAAATACCTCTTGATTTGGCACGGACTTCCAGATCCTTTTGAAAGGGAAGACATACGGACATACAGGCAATGCCTACCCACATTACACGGGGAATTCCGAGGAGAGAGGCAAGAAGCATGGCTGTGGATACGCATACAGTCAGCTTAAAATACCACCGGTTTCGCAGGGAACGAGGATCAAATTCATGAAAGAGATCTTCAAATTTCCGTTTGTGAGGCCGGTTTTTCTGTTTTATGTAAAATACAATCATACAGAGGATCATGCCGAAAAACAGACCGGCTGTCCGCAGAGCCAGGGAACGCCCGTTTACGTCATAGCCCTGAAGAATCAAATAGGACAGTACAAAGGTAGAGTGATTGGACATAATCACATTGTGACAGCCTAAAAACATGAGAGTCAGGATACAGATAAAATTAATGATAAAACCGGAAAACGGTGATACCAGATTAGACAGATGAGGACCAGTCATCAGTATGGAAAAAATTCCCATAATACACAACAGGCCATGGGTGGTTTGAATTCCAAAATCGGCCTGACGAAGAACCAATAGGGCAAGAAGAATGGCTACGCCGGCAATGCTGTTTTCATTTCCAAAAATCAGGCTGAAAAGGGTAACAGCGGCAAAGCAGAAGGCAACCACCAGATATACCTTAAAATTGTAAATAAGCACATGGCGTTTTCGCTCTTTCTTATCTTCTGTAATTCGGATCAAAGCTTTAGAACCGGCGGCATTCAGCTGCAGTTCCTGGTAAAATGTCATAAACAATAACCTCCTGTAAATCATAGTTTGAAACCATCAGGTTCCGTGAAATAAAAAAAGCAGGTTTTTCTTTAGAGAAAAAGGCAATACAGAAGATTGTAACCTGTTTTTAGAAAGAATACAAGAGGAAAATTTACAGCGTTCCGGCGTATTTTCGGAACGCTGTATGTGATGGAAGAGATTGATTGATAGGAATCAGCTCAGATAATTCCGCATATTTTTTAATGCATTTTTTTCCAGTCTGGACACCTGTGCCTGGCTGATATGGATTTCTTCCGCCACCTCTGTCTGTGTTTTTCCTTCAAAAAAGCGAAGATCAATGATGTGGCGCTCCCTCTGAGGCAAACGGTTCATGGCTTCCCGCAGTGAGATTTCCTCCACCCAGTTTTCCTCAAGATTTTTCTTGTCGCTGATCTGATCCATGACATAAAGGGGATCTCCGCCGTCTGTGTAAATGGGTTCATACAGACTGACCGGGCTTTGAATGGCGTCTAACGCATAGGTAATGTCTTCCTTGCTGACGCCGATTTCCTCGGCAATTTCCATGAGAGTAGGTTCTCTGGAAGCAGTTCGCGTAAGTTTTTCTTTGGCGTACAGGGCTTTATAGGCCGTGTCCCTTAGAGAACGGCTGACTCGGATGGAATTATTATCTCTGAGATAGCGGCGCACTTCTCCTATAATCATAGGGACAGCATAAGTGGAAAAACGTACATTCTGGGTAATATCAAAATTATCAATGGCTTTGATCAGGCCGATGCAGCCAATCTGGAAAAGGTCATCTATATTTTCGCTGCTGCTGGAAAAACGCTGGATGACGCTGAGTACCAGCCGCAGATTTCCCCGGATGTATTCCTCTCTGGCTTCGGGATCTCCTTCCAGAATCCGTTTAAACAGGGCATCCTTCTCCTCGTTCGTAAGAAGCGGCAGCTTCGCCGTATTTACTCCGCAGATTTCAACCTTATATCCTGCCATGTTCTAACCTCCGCTTATGAATTTTCTGTGGCGCATGATACATAGAAAATGATTTACGAAAAAGGGAGGGTTTATACTTCCATTTTTTGTCACAGGGCACAAATGGAGGAGGAAGGGAAAGGAACAGGGGAAAAAGAGCAGAGGAAAAAGAGCAGAGGAAAAGAACAGAAGCCGGGAATCTTGCAGGCGGAGAAAATGGCTGTTATAATGGACAGCAGAAAATGAGAAAAAGATTTGGGAGGCAGAATACTGTATGTTATATACCATACCTCATTATTATAAAAAATTTCAGTGTATTGCAGGGGAATGTCCAGATACCTGCTGCGCCGGATGGCAGATTGTGATCGATGACCGGACCAGGGAGAAATACAGAAGGGCAGAAGGGGCTTTTGGAAACCGGCTGCATAATTCCATTGACTGGAAGGAGTCCTGCTTTCAGCAGTATGAAGGACGGTGCGCTTTTTTGAATGACGAAAATCTGTGCGATATTTACCAGGAGTCAGGAAAAGAAATGCTGTGCAGAACCTGCCGGAATTATCCGCGCCATATCGAGGAGTTTGAGGGCAGCAGGGAGATTTCCCTGTCTTTGTCCTGTCCGGAGGCGGTGCGGTTGATTCTGAGCAGCAGGGAGCCGGTACAGTTTCTGACTGCAGAAAAAGCGGGAGAAGAGGAGTATGAGGATTTTGATTTTTTCCTTTATACGAAGCTGACGGATGCCAGAGATTTGATGATTCGCCTGCTTCAGGAGAGGCGGGAGCCGGTGTCGCTGCGAATTGCCATGGTGTTGTCGCTGGGCCATGATCTGCAGAGAAGAATCCGGAGCGGGCAGCTGTTTTTGGTGGATCAGCTTCTGGAACGTTATGGGAAAGAAGACGCTTTTCGGAGGATGGAAGAGCGGATAAAGCCGTACCGGGTGGATAAGAAAAGCAGAAGCAGGCTGGTGCGGGAGCTGTTTGATATTTTCGGGGAGCTGGAACTTTTAAAAGCTGACTGGCCCCAGTATGTAAAAAGAGCGGAGCAGGGGCTGGCGCAGGAGGAGGAACAGTTTGCGGCGGGAGAAGAAGCTGCACAGGTGACGGCAGGGGAAGAAACTGCGGCAGAATGGAAGAAGGAGACTCAGGATGAGACGTCGTGGGAGATCTGGATGGAGCAGCTGATGGTATATTTTGTATTTACCTATTTCTGCGGAGCTGTGTATGATGAAAATGCCTATGGAAAGATAAAGCTGGCTGTGGTCAGTACCCTTCTGATCTGTGAGATAACCAGAGGAATTTTTGCAGATCCATCTGAGAGATCGGGAAAGAATTTGTTTTCTATACTGACAGAGTCTGCCTGGAAATACTCCAAAGAAATTGAGCATTCGGATGTAAATCTGGGGCATCTGGAAAGGCTTTTCCGGGAAAAATCCTGCTGTGGCCTGGAAAATCTTCTGCGGGTGGTGCTGTCTTAAGAAAGACGAAAAGGCAGTTGGGGGAAGACGAAAAGCAGTCGGAGAAGCGCGTTTATGAGTGTGTGGGGGGGGGAGAAGCTTGTAGGGACCGGATAAATACAGTATAATAGCAAAGGATACAGAACATGAAAGAAACTGACATGAAAGCGTTAACAGGGAGGAAGCGGATTCTGGCAGGAATCACGCTTTTTTCCATGTTTTTTGGAGCGGGGAATCTGATTTTTCCGCCATTTTTGGGAGCACAGGCAGGAACTCATATCTGGCAGGCATTTGCAGGCTTTGCAGTGAGCGCCGTGTTTCTTCCGGTACTGGGGGTAGTGGCTGTTACCAAATCCGGAGGTTTGGAGACTTTGGCGTCCAGGGTGCATCCCAGATTTTCTTTTTTTTACATTCTTGTTTTATACCTGGCCATTGGGCCATGTCTTGCCATTCCAAGAACGGCAAGCACCTCTTTTTCGATTGCGGTGATGCCTTTCTGGAATCAGCCGGAAGCACTGAGGCTGGTGCAGCTTGTTTATTCCCTGGCGTTTTTTCTGCTGGCAGCTCAGGTGGCTATGCATCCGGAAAAGCTGACAGAGTATCTGGGAAAATGTCTGACGCCGATTCTTCTGAGTTTGATTGTGATTATTTTTGCGTCCTCTGTTCTGCGTCCGGCAGGACCAGCGGCAGCGCCCAATGGCGCTTATGGACAGACTGCCGTGATTCGGGGATTTTTGGACGGCTATCAGACAATGGATACCCTGGCAGCGCTGAATTTCGGAATTATTATCACAATGAATATCCGGGTCATGGGGATTTCAGAGGAATCAGGAGTAATGAAAGAAACCATTCGTGCGGGATGGACTGCAGGATCGGTGCTTTTGGCAGTTTACGGAATGCTTTCTTATGTGGGAATGGTTTCTGGAACCAGGTTTGCCGGGGCGGCCGATGGAACAGAGATACTGACCGGAGTGGTGGAATTTCTTTTTGGAAAGGCTGGGACAGTGATGCTGGCATGTATTTTTATGATTGCCTGCTTTAATACCTGTGTGGGACTTCTTGTATGCTGTGGAAATTATTTTCACAGAATTTTTTCGAAGCTGTCCTATCGTGCATGGGTGTATGTGTTTGCGGCTGTGTCCATGGCCATATCCAATGCGGGCCTGGGGGCGATTTTAAGAATTTCCAAGCCGGTGCTTAATGCCATTTATCCTCTGGCAATTCTGTTGATTTTTCTTTCCTGCCTTCACCACAGAATCAAAGATTATCCGCGGATTTATCCCTGGTCAGCATTTGTGTGCGGTTTGTTCAGCCTGCTTTTTATGCTGGACGAGAACCATATTGTGATTCCGGGTGTGACTGGACTTCTTCATGGGATTCCTGGCAGCAGACAGGGCTTTGGATGGCTGATGCCTACGGCTCTGGCTATAGGCGCCGGTTTTCTGGCAGATAAGACAGGAAAGGTTTTTCAAAAGAAGCATGATGTGAGAAAAAATAAAGGAGTATAAGAGTTATGGACGTTGCGGTTTCTCTGGAAGTTCTTCAGAAAAAGGCGGCTGAGGATATACAGCTGCGGAAACGGCTTTGGGATACAAGAAAAAGTCAGAATCCATTATCAGATTTCTGCAGAATCTGCAGGGAGCAGGGAGAGGAACTTTATGAAATGGATTTGCTTCAGGCGGGGGAGGAACTTTATGCCGCTATGAAACGCAGTACCAATGGAGGCGGAGAGAATTCTCCAGTTTTAAAAGGGGAAGATGATTTGTATGAGTTGTTTTTTGCCCAGCTGCCAAAGTAAGAGCGCGGCAGAAGTGTTACAGTGAAAATGGAATAAAAGAAAGGGGAATGTGGGATGCGAAGCTTTTATGAAGCGGTTTCCCGATGTAATCCGGAAGAACAGAATTTGGCAGTGACAGTGCTGGCGGGGCCGCATTTTGGAGAAAAGGCTCTTTTTTCAGATGGGCAGCTGATATTTGATACAGAGGAAAAAGGATACCTGAGGGAACATAAGGAAGAGGTCTGGATAGCGGTTCGAGATAAGAAACAGTGCAGGGACAGCATTGCTGAGGTGGCAGGAATACCGGTTTTCTGCGACTGGCTGGGGCAGGAAAACTGTCTGGTTATCTGCGGCGGAGGTCATGTTTCCATTCCGGTTATTGAGATTGGAAGGATGCTGGGCTTTGAAGTAATTGTGCTGGAGGATCGTCCTGTATTTGCAGACAATGCAAGACGGGCAGGGGCCAGCCAGGTGATTTGTGAACCCTTTGAAGCGGGTCTGGATCAAATACCGGGCAGCAGCAGTACCTATTTCGTTCTTGTAACCAGGGGACACGTCTACGATCAGATTTGTCTGAAGAAAATCGTAGAAAAGCCTCATGCTTATATTGGAATGCTGGGAAATCGGAAACGAGTACAGATGGTGAAAGACGCTGTTTTGGAATACGGAGCAGCGCCGCAGGTAATTGAGCGCATCCACACGCCGATAGGATTGGATATTGGCTCAGAAACTCCGGCAGAACTGGGAGTTGCGATTATGGCTGAGATTATTCAGGTGAAAAACAGAGGAATTAGACAGAACGGATATTCCAGAGATATGCTTCACGCCCTTTTGAAGACTGGAAATGGGGGAAAGGCTGGTGTGATGGCAACTATTGTTGGAAAAAAGGGATCTACGCCTCGTGAGGCGGGAACGAAAATGCTGGTACAGCCAGACGGCTATTGCATTGGAACCATAGGAGGCGGCCGTGCGGAGGCAGTTATGATGAACCGCGCGCTTGAACTTCTGAAGTCCGGAGCTGAGTACTCAATGCTGTGTTATGTGAATATGGCAGGAGAGGAGTCGGAAGAGGAAGGAAGCTGCGGAGGCGGAGTGATTTATGTGCTTTTGGAGATGGTTTTAGGGGAAAAGGAGCTTAAATGAAGACAGCAGGCATAATGCCTGCTGTCGATTATGAGGGAACAAATTCTCTTTTCTTTTTTATATATAATACACTTCCGGCTGCTATCATAACAATGATAGTAACAATTGTAGATACAGTGTCATTTTGTTCTTTTTGCAAACATAATTGAATTTCCTGAAGATCTGCAATTTCACTGGATTCGGTACGTAATTCAAGAAATATCGGGGAATTGTTTTTTGATTCAAATAATGAAAAATTAAAAATTCCGCCGATATTCCTCAAAAATGGGTGACCAGATTCTTCGATCGGTTGCCATTCACTCCAATAGTCATCTTGTTTTTCGCGGGTGCGAATATAAAATGTTGGAGTTCCAAGGCTGCTCCAGTATAGTTCAGCGCGGTCAAAATCAGGAACTTCAAGCTGCACAGAACAATAGTCTTCTTCATCAGGCTTTAGTTCGGAGGGAAGAATAGAAAATGTTATTTGATTGTCTGCCTGTGCACCTTCTACATGAAGCGGAAAGAGTACAAGAAAAAGGACAATCAGAATAGCCGATAATTTTTTATTAATATCCATAAGCCAGTGTTCCGCCATCTAAAGCATAATCCTGTCCCGTAATGTAGCATCCATTTGGACCAATCAGAAACCGTGCCATGGCTCCTAAATCTTTTGTATCTCCAAAATCATGAACAGCAATTCTGTTCAGAATTTTTTCGCGCCGCTCATTGTCCATAACATCATCCAACATTTTACTGTGGAACCAGCCAGGAGCGATACTATTGACACAAATATTATCATTGGCCCATTCAACAGCGAGTCCTCGAGTCATGCCGCAGACAGCTGCCTTACTGGTGCAATATGGAACTACCTGAGAAAAACCGAGATGAGCACTCATGCTTGAAATATTAATGATACGTCCCTTGTGCGGGCTTTTTTTCAGGTATGGATAACAAATTTGGCATAAATGAAATACACAGGTGACATTGACATTTATAATTCGATTGAATTCATCGTCAGGAAAATCCTGAGCGAGACATTTATAGGTTGCTCCTGCATTATTTACCAGGAAATCCAAGCGTCCATCGTGTTTTTGTGCAAGCTCGGAACAAATTTTGCGCATACTCTCATAGTTCGTAATATCTCCTTGAATATGAATGGTTCCTGGCACACTGTTTGGATATCCTTCTTTTACTTTTCCGGTTCTGCTGATAATATATACGGTTGCACCAGCTTCAGCCAGTGAATTGGCAATAGCTAGACCGATTCCGCTGCTTGCTCCGGTAACGATACCGACATAATCTTTTAATTCAAGCATAGTTTACTCCTTGTCTATTTATAATTCCAGTTTTTTGTGGCTGCGACAGGCCTTCTGAATTAATTCCCAATCTAATTCTGCTCCTATGCCTGGTGTATCAGGAACAGTAATAATGCCATCTTTTATTGGGAGTAATCCCTTCATGGGAAGCTGATAGTTATCTTCTGGAACAAAATATTCAAAATATTCACAATTTCGGATGGCACAGCTTACATGAAGGTTGACCAGATCCATATAGTTCATGGTAGTGGTGTGGATTTCGCAATTCATGCCAAAAGCTTCTGCCATGTGAGCGATTTTTAATGTTCCGGTAACTCCGTCTTTCCAACTGACATCAGCTCTTACAATATCAGCAGCTTTTTGAGCAATAGACTGTGCAACACCCCAATGAGCGCCTCGAGTTGTTTCTGTTGCGGCAATTGGAATATCCAGAGTACGGCATAATTCTGTATATTTGTACAGTTCAAAATCACGGAAAGGTTCTTCAAGCCATTTATAATTTAGACGTTCTAGCTGACGGCCAATGGTAACAGCATCTCCCATTGTATATTCTCCAACAGGATCGCTCATGAGTACATAATCGTTTCCAACAGCGTCGCGAAGAGCCTGATGAACCTGCATATCAAATGCTGCAGGCCCTGCAGGATGAGCTTTGTATGCAGAAATACCGAGAGATTTGTAGTAAAGTGCTTCTTCTACATATTCTTCAACAGTTGCATGAAAATTACCGCTGGCGTATACGGGAAGGCTGTTCCGATATGCACCAATATATTTATAAAGTGGGAGTTTTGCCTCTTTTGCACAGATGTCCCATAAGGCAACGTCGATAGGACCTGGCAAATAAACAGGGAAAAAGGTCAGGTGCCGGTCGATATTCCATAATTCTTGCCAGATAGCCTCTCTGTCATGAGGATCTCGTCCCATAACAACAGGAGCAATATTATCATAAAGGTAATTCTCTGTTACACCTCCGCTGCGAGCAGCGAGGCAGGTAGAAATACCGTCAATTCCAGCGTCTGTACCAACGCGAATAACCATAACATCCCAATTCATAGAAGCACCGCCCTGACGTTTTGCGTCAAAGAGGCAGTGATCTCTGCTTACCCACCATGTCTCAAATGAAGTAATTTTCATAAAAGAAATCTCCTTTCTATGAGTGATAAAACGTTTTATTAACAAACCTCTTTTTACGATAGTAACATAGAAAAAAAGAAAAGTAAACACTAAAACGTTTTTTGATACATTTTTTGAAAAAAACGTTAAAATCACTATTTTTAAAGGATGAAAAAGCGAAAATAATGCGAAAAAGAGGTGAAAACAAACAAAAAAATAAGCATTAAAGTGAAACTAAACAATGAAATATACAAAATATACAATAAAAAGAGAGGGAAATATCATTATGACATCAATAATGGTCATAATAGCTAAAAATAGTTTATAATAAAAGAAAAACTTGACAAAATATACTATTTAGTGTAATCTTTAACCAGAAACAATAAAAACGTTTTAGTGAACGAAACCGTAAAGGGATTAAAACGTTAAAATTAAGTCAGGAGGACAACATTTATGAAGAAAAAATTATTGGCGTTGACACTTGCTTCTGCTATGGCAGTGAGTCTGGTGGGATGTGGCGGAGCATCTAAAAAGGAAACAACATCATCTGCAAAAGAAGCTTCTGAAACAACAGCAGCTGTTGCTTCAGAAGAAAAAACAGAGGCAGCAGGAGAGGCAAGTGTATCAGAGCCGGAGATGGTATTTAAATATGCAGAGCTGAACAGTGATGATAATATTAACACTCGCGTAGGATATGAATTTGCAAAATATGTTGATGAGATGTCCAATGGACGTATCAAAATTGAAGTTTATTCAGCTTCCACTTTGGGCGATGAGAAAACCTGCCTGAATGCACTTCAAATGGGCGGAGGTACTGTTGATATGTACCGTGCGAACACAAACTCTCTTTCTGATTATGGATTCCAGAAATTAAATATGTTTGGCCTTCCATTTATTTTCACTGGTCGTGAAGGAATGTGGAAAGTATTAGAGGATGAACAGCTTGGACGGGCATTTCTTACAGAGGGCGCAGAAGTTGGGGCAGGTATGGTTGGTCTCTTCTATATGGATGAAGGCGCCCGCAACCTGTTTACCACAAAAGAAATTACTGGTTTAAGTGATATTAAGAGCAGAAAGATCAGAGTTCCGGAAACACAGTTAATGATGGATACGATGAAAGCGCTTGGAGCAGAGCCGACTCCGATTTCTTACAGTGAATTATACAGTTCTCTGCAGTCTGGAGTTGTTGATGGCGCTGAGAACGGATATCCGGGATATGATTCTAATAAATTCTATGAAGTAGCACCTTATTACTTATTAAGCGGCCATACCTTCAGCCCTGGCGTTGTATTAATGGCAGAGGCAAAGTGGAATGCTTTAAGTCCGGAAGATCAGAAGATTTTACTGGAGGCAGGACAGAAGGCGTCTGATTGGAATAAGGGAGAAATTGAAGCTGAGGAAGTTGCGTTGCGTGCTTCTTTAGAGGAGAAGGGTGTAACAATTATTGAAATGACACCTGAGGATACTGCAGCAGCACAGACAGCATGTGAACCGGTATGGGCAGATTATACCAAGGGAATTGAAGATCTCCTGCAGAGAATGGTTGAGATTCAGAAATAAGAGGATCCGATTACCATAAAATATTATAAAAACAGGATTTCTGCAAGAACAATGGAAACATGCAGGAGTCCTGTTTTTTCTAAGACAGGAGGGCAAAGATGAAAAAGTTTTATGATATGATCTATTGGCTGTTCATGTCATTCTGCAAATGTGTGTTTATTGCATCAATTTGTATTACCAGCTACGTTGTATTTTGCCGCTATATTCTTCATTCAACTCCAAGATGGGGAGAGCAGGCGATATTGATGTGTATGGTATATATGGCTTTGATTAGTGCATCATTGGCAGTTCGGACAGATACACATATTAGAGTTATGCTGATAGATTATTTACTTCCCAAAAAAGCAATAGAAGTGCTGAAGGCTTTAAGCCATGTAATGATTTTTGGATTTAGTTTATTTATGATTATTTATGGCGTTCAGTTTACAAAACTGATGAGTAAAAGTGTAATGTCCGGGTTAGGCTGCAAACAGAGCTTTTTGTATGCGTCAGTTCCGATTGCCGGCGTATGTATGCTTTTAATGCAGAGTGAGAAATTCATTTTGTTCTTTATGCGAATGAGAGGAAAATTGCCGGCTGGATATGAGGAGGAAGGAGGAGAGGCAAATGGTTAATGAGACAGTTGCTATTGCGATATTATTAATTACTTTTTTTGGTTTTATTGCGTTTCGTATGCCAGTTGCATATGCCATTGGTGTGTCAAGTGTTTTAACAATGGCTTATCTCCGGCTTCCGCTGATGCAGGTTGTACAGCTGATGGTAAAAGGCGTATTTTCATTCTCTCTGATGGCAGTTCCTTTTTTCATCATTGCAGGTGAAATAATGGGAAAAGGAGGTATTTCTGATAAACTGATTGAGTTGTCAGATGCCTTAGTAGGATGGATTCGCGGCGGACTGGCAATGGTAAATATTGTGGCATCTATGTTTTTTGGTGGTATTTCAGGTTCATCCGCAGCAGATACGGCATCTTTAGGAACCATTTTAATTCCTATGATGTCAGAGCAGGGATATGATACAGATTTTTCAACAGATGTTACAATGGCTAGTTCTGTACAGGGAATTTTGATTCCACCTAGCCATAACATGGTTATTTACGCCACAGTGGCAGGAACAGTTTCTATTGGACGTCTGTTTCTGGCTGGATTCGGACCGGGAATCGTTTTAGGTGTGGCTTTGATGATTTACAGCTACTACATTTCTGTAAAGAAGAATTACCCCAAGGGTTCTCCTTTCAGTCTGAAAAACCTCATTAAGTCTGCAGGCAGTGCAGTTTGGGGAATGTTTACAGTTATGATAGTTGTTGTTGGTGTAGTTATTGGTATCTTCACAGCAACAGAGTCCGCTGCAATTGCAGTTGTGTGGGCATTGTTTGTATCTATATTTGTTTATAAAAAAATGACCCTTAAGGATTTTTGGCAGGTATTGGAAAATGCATTGAATACACTGGCGATTGTGTTGATTTTGATTGCTACATCTTCTGCATTTGGATGGGTATTAACTTATTTAAAGGTTCCGTCTATTATTTCCAATGCTATTTTGGGATTTACAACAAATAAGTATCTGATTTTGATTATGATGAATATTTTGATGCTGATTTTTGGAACCATGATGGACATGAGTTGTATTATCCTGGTATTAACGCCCATTTTGCTTCCAATAGCAACTAGTATTGGAATTGATCCAGTGCATTTTGGCGTTATTATGATTGTTAACTTAGGAATCGGTTTGATAACTCCGCCAGTAGGTTCTACATTATTTATTGGTGCAGCTATTTCAAAAATTCCGATTGAGAAACTCTCCAAGAGTATGCTGCCATTTTACATGGTAATGCTGATTGTGTTGCTTATAGTAACTTATATACCGGCCTTTGTTATGTTCCTTCCAAATTTACTGATGCCGGTATAAGACAGGAAATTGCAAGAAAAAAGTGTTGCTGCAGTGCCGGTAAGGCCGGTGGCAGCACTTTTTTAACAAGAATATAAGATTTTTAGGTAAGGAGACAGAAAAAATGGCAATGTGGAAAAATTATGAAGAGATGTTTCAGTTAATGAAAGAGAAGCTTTACACTCCAGTAGTGGGTGATATTTTGGATCAGATGGGATATTGTCATCAGTTTCTTCCAGCAGAAATTCGACCATTAGCTGCTATGGTTCCGACAGAGCCATTTGTGAATAAGGAAGAGTCGGACAATCGCTTGAAAATGGCTGGTTTTGCATGTACGGTTCTTGAAAATGATGTTTTTGGAGAACAGAAAAAACCTTTTGGTTATTTAACAGAGGCATTGGATCAGTTAAAACCACATGAAATTTATGTAGCGACAGGCGCTCATAATAGTGCGCTGTGGGGAGAATTGCTGACAACGACAGCGAAAACAAGAGGTGCAGCAGGTGCTGTACTGGATGGATATACAAGAGATACACCGCAGGTGCTGGGGCTGAACTGGCCGGTATTTGCGAAGGCATGCTGGGCTCAGGATTCCAGTATTCGAACGAGCGTATGCGATTTCCGTTGCACGATTGAGATTGGACAAGTGACGATTCATGATGGAGATCTGGTATTTGGTGATGTAGATGGAGTTTTGATTATTCCAAAGGAAATATATGTAGAAGTCTTGGAAAAGGCATTAGAAAAGGCTGCTGGAGAAAAGAAGGTTCGAAAAGCGATTGAAGAAGGTATGAGTGCAACAGAAGCATTTGCAACATTTGGAATTTTATAGAAGGAAAAGAGGAAATCAGTGTGACGGCATTTCAAATTGATTTTTCAGATAATGTAGCAACGGCATTGGAACCGCTTAACAGGGGAACTGTAGTTGTACGAGGCGATGCCCTGATAAAAAATATGCAGGCAGTGACAGATGTTCCGGTGGGACATAAGATTGCATTACGGGATATTAAGGCCGGGGAAGAGATTGTAAAATATGGCGTTGTGATTGGTCGGGCTACAGAGGATATTCCCAGTGGAAGCTGGGTACATCTGCACAATATAAAAAGTATTTATGATGAACGTTCCAGTCACTTAGATGCAGTAACCGGGACACCGAAGGATACCCGGTATGAGTAAGGAGGACGGAATGGATAAGAATGAAGCGAATATGAAAACTCTTCCTGAAGAATACCGTTGGATGGGGTATAAAAGAAAAGGCGGGAAAAAAGGAATCAGGAATCGCGTTTTGGTAATTTATACGGTAAAATGCAGTGAATTTGTAGCTCGGCGCATTGCAGAACTAGCGGCAGATTCAGATGTTGAGGTTTTAGGGTTTGATGGATGTACAGATAATCAGTATGCAGTAAACCTGCTGATTAGTTTAATCCGTCATCCAAATGTAGGTGGTATTTTGGCTGTAGGCTTGGGATGTGAGTACATACAGCCAGAATGGCTGAGTAACATTGCCAAAGAAGAAGAAAAAGAATCAGCATGGCTGTTTATTCAAAATGAAGGAGGAACCAGAACTGCAATCAATAAAGGAGTGGAGGAGGTTCAGCGGATATTAAAGAAATTGAAACAGACTCCACGAGTTGAAATGGGTTTTGATGATTTAGTTATTGGTGCAGAATGCGGAGGAAGTGATTACACCAGTGGATTGGCAGGAAACGTAGTTGTTGGGCGTTTTTTTGATAAGCTGGTTGATATGGGAGGAACTGCAATTTTTGAAGAAATTGTTGAGGCAATAGGGCTTGTGGATCTTCTTACAAAAAGAGCAGTTGACCAGAAGGCGAAGGAAGAAATTCAGTATACCTATGATAAGGCTTTGGAATATTGCAAAGCTGTACGACAGTATTCGGTAAGCCCTGGAAATTTTGCAGGCGGATTATCTACTATTGAAGAAAAGAGTATGGGGGCCGTAGTAAAAAGTGGAAGCAGACCGATTCAAGGAGTATTAAAAGTATCTGTCGAAGCGAATAAGCCAGGACTGTGGCTGCTTGATTCCACGCCAGATCCGCATTGGATGCAGTTTGGTATTACTAATCCTAATGACAATGAAGGCTTAATGGATTTGATTAGTTGCGGGACACATATTGTATTTTTAGTAACAGGAAGAGGCAATGTAGTTGGCAGTGCGGTAAGCCCCTGTATAAAAATTACAGGAAATCATGATACTTTTCGGAGAATGGAAGAAGATATGGATTTTGATGCGAGTCCGGTATTGGAAGGACAATGCAGTCAGGATGAATTAGCTGAATATCTGACTCATATGGTAGCAGAAATCGCTTCCGGAAAAGAAACGAAAAGCGAAATGCTGGGACATAGGGAATATTATATTCCTTATAAGTACCAGGAAAAAGAAGTAGGACGAAAATGTGTTTGTAGATAAAATTAAAGGAGATGTTAAAAATGGCAGCTTTTACAGAACAGCAAATGAAAGAATTCAGCATGGAAAAATATTATTCTTTAAATGGACAGACAGCGGTAGTAACCGGTGGATCTACGGGACTTGGATTGGCAATTACAAGATGTCTGGTGAGCGCTGGAGCAAAGGTAATCGTGCTTAGCATGGAGACACCGGAGCAGGCAGAAATGGCTATGAAGGAATTTGGTGATAAAGTGGCGTATTACCAGTTCAATATAACAGAAACGGATAAAACACAGGCTATGGCCGATCGAATTGTAAAAGAGCATGGTCCTGTTAGTATCTTGATCAATAATGCAGGAAATCATTGCAAAAAATTTATTTGGGAGATGAGTGTAGAGGAGTATGTCAGTGTATTGAATGTACATCTTGTAGGAGCTTTTGCATTAACAAAGGCTTTTGTTCCTCAAATGAAGGAATTGGGACATGGACGTATTCTATTCCAGGCAAGTATGACAAGTTATATTGGACAGCCGCAGGTTGCGGGATACTCGACAGCCAAGGCTGGCTATCTTGGATTAATCCATACACTGACAGCAGAGCTTGCTGAATATGGAATTACAGTAAATGCGATTGCTCCCGGCTGGATAGACACTCCCATGTTCCATAAAGCAACGGATAATGATGAGCAGCGCCTCAACAAAATTATGGGAAGAATTCCGGCAAAGACGGTAGGAGATCCTATGGATGTGGGAATGTGCGCAGCTTTCCTTTGCAGCGACGCAGCACGTTATATCAGTGGGACTTGTGTACCAGTAGATGGAGGAGCTTTAATCGGATTTTAAGGAGGAATGCAGAGATGAATACAAGTTTCAGTGAGGAACTTTGTCTGACCAACGAGACGGGGCGTATGTTATATCATAAATATGCGGAATCTATGCCGATTATCGATTATCATTGCCATTTGCAGCCAAGGGATATTTGGGAAAATAAGCAGTTTGAAGATATTGGCGAAATGTGGTTGTCAGGGGATCATTATAAATGGCGGGCTATGCGTACCTTCGGAATTGATGAAAAATATATTACTGGTACAGAAACCAGCTATTACGAAAAATACCTGGCATTTGCAGAAATTGTACCGCAATTGATTGGGAATCCACTCTATATATGGTGTGCATTGGAATTAAAAAGATTTTTTGATATAGATGAGCCATTATGTAAAGAGAATGCGGAAGATATTTATGTAAGGACAAAGGCGTTAATTGCCGAGAAGAATATTACACCTAGATGGTGCATGGAACATTCACATGTAGAACTGGTTAGCACAACGGAGGATCCTGTAGATGATTTAAAATATCATATTGCCATGAACGAGGATCCGACTTTGAAAACGAAAATAATTACCGCTTTCCGACCAGATAAGGCTATGTTTGCGGCAAAACCAGGATTTGCAGAATACATGAAGGCTTTGGAAAATGCGGCAGATATGAAAGTGACAACATTTCGCGAGATGATAACAGCGTTAGAACGAAGGTTGATTTATTTTCAAAAGATTACAGGAACGACAGTTTCTGATAATGGTATTCCGGATTTTACCTGGGTAGATGCAACAGAGGAAGAAATTGAATTTATTTTTCAAAAAGCTTTGAGGGGAGAAAAGCTTACCAAAAAAGAAGATGATCAGTATCGCAGTGCGTTTCTTTATGAAATGGGAAAGCTGTATTGTATACATGATTATGTTATGCAGCTTCATATCGGTACATATCTGGATGCAAACCGAAAATATGTAAAACGAATCGGGCAGAGCACAGGATTTGATTGTGCTGATGATTCTACCCGCGTACAGAGTGTGGGAGAACTTTTAAATCGATTGACATTGGAGGATAGACTTCCCAAGACAATTTTATATTGTCTAGACGGGACAAATACGGAAAATTATGCTATATTAGCAGCAGGGTTCTGTGAAAAAGCGACTCGGGCAAAAGTCCAGCTGGGAGCACCCTGGTGGTTCCATGATCAAATTTATGGGATTGATAAACAATTTCGGTCTGTGTCCAATTTATATCCGATAAGTTTATCGGTAGGAATGTTGACAGATAGCAGAAGTTTTTTGTCATATCCGCGTCACGAACTGTATCGTAGAGTCTTATGTAATTTTTTAGGTGAGTTAGTGGAGCGAGGGGAATATTTTTCTGGTGAGTCAGAGTTAGGAAAAACGGTACAGAATATTTGTTATAACAATGTAAAGGAATATTTTGGATTTAAATAATAATGCAATAACAAAATTTTATCATCCAACAGTAACCCATATTATTGAATTTTGGGGTAGATATTATGAATCGTAGAGTTACAATTAAGGATGTTGCTGCGGCGGCGGGAGTATCATTAGGAACTGTACATTTGGCATTGAGTGATAAAACCGGCGTTAGCCAAGAAACCAGAGCAAGAATTAAGGCATTGGCAAAGGAGATGGATTATCATCCCAATGTAGCAGCAGCATCTTTAAAACGAAAAACAGTCCGGCTTGCAGTATGTTTTCCAAGTACAGAGGGTGATAATCAGTATTATTATCCCCAAATGTGGAGTGGATTTCGAGCTTATCAGGATAGCATACGAGATCTGAATGTTTCTATTCAGGAGTTTGCATATCCAGAGAATGACAGTGTCGATAAGTTGAAATTGTGGAAGAGACAGAATCAGGTGTTGGAGGGATTGAAACATCTTTTGGATAACGATGAGTTGGATGGTCTTGTTATTCATGGAAATAGATGTCCAATTCCTGCGCATGTGCTGCGAGGATATGTAGAGGAGGGTCTGGCATTGGCTTTGGTGGATACAGATATGCCGGAAAGTGGGAGACTTTTTTGCGTAAGAGCAGATTACGACTGTATTGGCAGAACCATGGCAGAAATAATAATGGATCGCATCCCTTCCTGTGGAAGTGTTTTTATATGTGCAGGCATACAGGAATATCCATCACATCATCGCATTGAACAGGGATTTACTTCATATATGCGGGAAAATGGTTATGAAAATATTATTTATAGGGATCATTCAAATCAAATTTGTGAAGAAAACTATAACAATATACTGTCCTATGTTAAACGTCCGGATGTGGCTGCAGTGTGCAGTGTTTCTTCTCGTGCCAGCATAATGCTGGCGCGGGCATTGCAGGAAAGCGGAAAAGCTGGAAAACTGGTAGCTGTGGGAAGTGACCTTTTTGAGGAAAATAAGCAGGCACTGCGTTCTGGAGTATTTCAGAATCTGATTCAAAAAAATCCGTTCGCACAGGCTTTTATGGCGACTCGAATGTTAGTAGATTATTTGTTGAAGGATGTAAAACCAGAGGAGAGTTTTGTTGTTGGAAGCCAGGTGGTATTTCGCAGCAATTTGTGTTTATTTGAAAAAAATTCGGTTCGTTTTCTAGAATAATAATACGGATTCTGTATATCAGAAAGGAGCTGTGATTTGTGAAGGAGACACCATTAAACGGACGGATGCTGGCAGGCGGCTGTCTGGATGGACAGGAATATAATACTCAGCTTTTGTATTTTACCTGCTCGTCTCTTGGGGAGAGCGGAGACAGAGTTTATATGATAAGTGATCAGGGGGGAAGCCCCAATGTGATAGTAAAGGATCTGTTTACCGGAAAAGAGAAGGTTCTTACACAGAATCAGGCAGGTACTTTAAAAAGCTACGTTTACTTTGACGGAGAGAAGAATCGGGGGCTGGGGAAGGCCAGTGTCTGTCTCGATTATGTAAGGGAAATCATTTATTTTATTCAGGATGATAAAATATGCAGGGCAGACCGGGAGGGAAGGATTACTGTGCTGAACCGGATACCGGAGGAGCGAATGACAGCATTTACTCATGTCAGTGCAGATGGAAAGCGACTTTGTGTCCCTATGACAGACGGCAGATGCCTGGATTTTGATCCGGAAACAGAGGGAGCCGGGCTTGACCGGCGTCCGGTTTATGATATTGACGGACGGGTGCAGGAGGAAAATTTAAACAGCTATCTCTGTGTTTATGATACAGAAACAGGAGAGCTGCTGTTTGAAAAAACAGTTCCGAAATGCTGGATTACCCATGTGCAGTTTCATCCAATCAATCCGGAAATTATTATGTATAACCATGAGTGGCCCAGCTTTGACTGCGGGATCCGGCGTATCTGGATGTATGACCATGAAACGGATTCTCTGATTCGTGTCCGCACCGAGGGAAGCGATACTCTGGGGAATCCAAGGGGCTTTGCACGAAGAGCGGAGGATTGGGTCTGCCATGAGATGTGGAGTGATGACGGAACTCAGATTATTTATCATGGCGGCTATGCAGGCGGTCCGGCTATGGTTGGCCGGTATGAGCTGGCTACAAAAAGGTACTGGGAAATTGCTTTGCCGGATGATTACAATGCCTATGGCCATTTTACTATGGATCACAGGGGAAACCTGGTGTGCGACGGGTATTTTAAATATCCCTGGGAGGTAAAGCAGGTTCGGGAAAACAGTACAGATAACGGGCCGGATCCACATAAAAAGGATGCGGAGTATATCTGCAAGGTCATTCCGGACTGGGAAAAGGGAACTCTGACCTGGATTCCTCTTTGCAAACACGAAAGTGACTGGCTGGGGCAGGATGCCCACCCTCATCCCATATACAGTCATACGGGAGACAGGATCTTCTTTAACAGCCGGATGGAACGCTCGGTAAAGGTTTACTGTGTTTCAGCAAGAACGCCTCAGAAGGCTGAGGAAGAATAGAATAGAAGTTTGAGCGGCGGCAGTTTGAAGCATTTGCTTGGAACTGCCGCATTGTTGTATTTGCAGAAAAGAGATTTCTGTGGGGGAATAATTTCTATAGGGGACTCTTGAGCCATGATGCAGATTTTGCATTTATGGAGGGAAAGGGCGAATTCTGCACAATTCATGGCGAAGATTTTGCATTTAAGGAGAAAAAGAACTGCTTCCTGCACAAATCAGAGGAGAAATTTTGCATTTACGGTGGGAAAAGAGGAATTCTATATAAAACTCAGAGGTATGATATACACAGAGTGTTGACTGTCGAAACCTTAAAAAATAGATGTTCAAACATCTGTATTTTGAGGGCATACGGAGAGAACACGTGCCAGGGGCCTTTATTTGGTGGAAACAAGAAAAGAAATAGGAAAACTTCTGAAGCACAAACAAAAGGAATAAATTTATGATACAATCGAAAACAGGAATGCCGTTAGAGTACATGATGGTTTGACGGAATACAAAGCCCGGAAAAAAGGCAGAGCTAGGAAAATGAACGAAGTCTGGAAGGAATACAAAAACAAAAATACAAAAACAGAAATACAAAAACAGAAATACGAAAACCTGGAAAGATAGAGGAATTGAAGACAAGAGCACAGAACAGAAGCTGGAGCTGGTAAGTACACAAAATTATAATGGAATTGTGGATCTGGTTTATAAAAGAAGAGCGAATTCCACGGGTGCGTAATGGTTCCTATTTTACATTCCGTGCAAAACGTGTATAATAAAGATCACGGGAAAAATTTATAACGGAGAGAATGAAATGAGAAGAACCTATTTAATCGACAGCGAGAATATCAACGATGTGTGGGTGGAGCTTCTGCAGGTACTGGAGGATGGGGATGAGATTCTGGTATTTTATACAGATAAAAGCGCACACATGGGCTATGATAGAATCGTTTGTCTGATGGAACAAAAGCGAGGGGCGGTTCACTGGATCAAGTGTTTTGAAGGGCAGAATGCCCTGGATTTTCAGCTGGTGACAGAGCTGGGAAGCTGTCTGTCTCAGAATGGCAGCCGGGAATATATCATTGTTTCCAATGATACCGGATATGACGCTGTAGTTCGTTACTGGCAGCAGAAGGGATGCTCTGTGCGGAGAATTAAGGGTACAGATTGTGAGAAGGGAGCGCCGGAGGAAAGACGCCAGGAAGAGAAGGCAGAGAAAGCCGTATCAGAAAAGAAGGGCCGAAACAATAAGTCTGAAAAGGCTGGAGCTGCAGCGCGTGTTCACGGAGAGGAGCCGGCCGCTCAAAAATCCTGTGCAGAAAAAAATTGCGGAGAGGAGCCGATTCTCCAAGAATCCTGCGCAGCAGGAAATCACAGGAAAGGACAGGAGAAATCGGAATCCTGTGCAGCTGGAAACCGCAGAGAAGAACAGGAAAAATCAGAATCCTGCGCAGTGGAAAATCACGGAGAAAAGCCGGGAAAATCAGCATCTTCTGCAAAGAAGGTTCGTAGGAAAAAGTCTCCGAAGGCAGTATCTGCAGAGAACGGGCGCGGAGAAATGAGAGAAGCGGAAGCTTGTGCAGAGGACATCTGCGGAGAAATGAGAAAAGTGGAAGCTTGTGCAGAGAACAGCTGCGAAGAAATGTCCCCAAAGGAAGTGTCAGCGGGAAAGGATGAAGCAGAAGGCGAGGGAAGCTGCGGGCAGACCACTTCTGAGGGAAACGGCAGAAAAAAGAGAAAAAACAGACGAAAAAAAACACAAAAAGAGAAGAAGGAAGAATGCCGGGAGTTCGCTGAGGAGGATACCCTGGTTTTTACGGAGAAACCAGAGCCGTTCGAAGACGACGAAGCTGTTTTAGAGCAGGAGCTCTTTGGAGACGGAGAGGAAGACAGGGAAAACGGCGAAGCAGAAACAGAAGAAAAACACAATGGCGGCGGCGCTGACTGGAGGGAAGAGCTTTTGAAGATTTTCCGTCGAACAGGAAGCCGGGAGCCGGAGGAGGATCGGAGATTTCTCCTGGAGCTTTGCAAAACCCTGAAGCTTTCGAATATGTCTCTGGTTCACAATGTGATGGAGTATCATTTTGGTCTGGCAACTGGAAACGGAATTTATCGTTTTATTCGAGAAAATCCTGGCTGCCGGGGAGAACTTTCCGCCGGATACAGCAACAACAAAAAGGAAAGAGAACGCCGGTATCTGGAACTGATTCTGGCACGCAGTGAAATGAGCCTGCAGGAAGGAGATGTGGATCAAATTCTGAAGATTCTTAACGGGGTACCCAAGAAGAATCTGAATGGGATTCATTCAGCCTTGCTGCGCCGGTTTGGGCAGGAGGATGGAGGAAGCTTTTATGCGGTTCTCCGAAATCATGTAAAGATTATCCGGGCACTGTAGAGTTGTGGGAGATTTTGCAGAGTGAATGATTCAACAATAACACGTCTGGATAGATGCGGAACTATTATAGAAAGAAAAAGGTTCGCAGGAGAGACTGGGAGAACGCCGGTAAAGGCTCAGAAAAAGAATAAAATATAAAGAATAAACGCAAAAGGCCAGAGGCCGCTGCAGATGATACTTGTCTTAGCTGCAGCGGCGCTGGCCTTTATTTTTCTTTATTTCAGAGGAAAATCTCTTGCTCTGACTACAGATTCTTATTCTTTTCAAAAAGAATCAGCAGCCCCTTTAACATCAGAGCCTCATCATACTGGATTTGATGGCGGCACAGAGGCATAATAAAGCGGGACAGTCCTCCGGTGGCAACCAGAGAAGCAGGCTGCCCCAGTTCTTCTTCAATCCGGTCAATCAGGCCGTCGATCATGCCGGCATTGCCGTACATAATTCCGCTTCTCATACAGTCAATGGTATTTTTTCCGATGACCTTTTTGGGAATATCCAGGCTGATAGAGGGAAGCTGGGCGGTTTTGCTGCTTAAGGTATCTAGGGAAATACGAAGTCCAGGCAGAATGGTTCCTCCGATATAATTGCCGGCCGGATCTACCACAGACATAGTGGTGGCAGTTCCCATATCAATGACGATGATGGGGCAGGGATAATCCCGAATAGCAGCGACAGCATCAACAATCAGATCGCTGCCGACGGTTTTCGGGTTGTCCATAAGAATATTCATGCCGGTTTTGATGCCGGATCCAACCAGCATGGGGTGATGGCCCAGGATTTTCTTTACGGCTGAGGAAATGGCGGCATTCAGAGGAGGCACAACAGAAGAAAGAATAGAGCCCTCAATATCAGCTGTGCAAATGCCGTGAATTTCCAGAATATTTTTAATATTTATGGCATATTCTGTGCTTGTTTTATTGTGATTGGTGGTCAGGCGTTCAACAAAATATGTTTTTTCTGAGTCAATGCAGCCTACCACAATATTGGTGTTTCCCATATCCAGTGCTAAAATCATTGGAAAAGCTCCTTTCCCGATTCCTGAAGGGAACCGGCAGAATCTGTGTATTTTCAGGCAGAAAACGAACCGCAAAAAGCAGTTGTTTTGCACACTCATCCTATCATATTTTACAGGGAAACACAATCGGAATCCCTTTTAAATACGCAATTTTTGTGCTATACTGATTCCATTGCAAATGTTTGCCGGGGCAGGCTCCGGCGGTAAAATCAGGAGGGACTAATGCTGAAAGGAAAGACAGTAGTTCTTGGCGTAACAGGCGGAATTGCCGCCTACAAAATAGCCAGCCTGGCAAGTATGCTGGTAAAGCAGCATGCAGATGTGCAGGTGATTATGACAGAAAATGCAACGAATTTTATTACTCCCACTACCTTTGAAACATTGACAGGGAACAAATGTCTGGTTGATACCTTTGACAGAAATTTTCAGTTCCAGGTGGAACATGTAGCTCTGGCCAAGCGGGCGGATATTTTCATGATTGCCCCGGCGACAGCCAATGTGATTGCAAAGGTGGCCCACGGGCTGGCAGATGATATGCTGACAACTACATTTTTGGCCTGCAAAAAGCCGAAATACATTGTTCCGGCTATGAATACCCAGATGTATGAAAATCCCATTACTCAGGATAATCTGGATATCTGCCGCAGATATGGGATGCATGTGGTGGAACCGGCCAGCGGATATCTGGCCTGTGGGGATACAGGAGCGGGAAAGATGCCGGAGCCGGAACTTTTGATGGAATATATTATGCAGGAGCTGGCTTTTGAAAAGGATATGGCGGGGAAAAAAGTCCTGGTGACAGCCGGTCCCACCAGGGAAGCCATTGATCCGGTTCGTTATATTACCAATCACTCCACCGGGAAAATGGGCTATGCCATTGCGCAGGCAGCTGCCAGACGGGGAGCCGAGGTGATTTTGGTAAGCGGGCCGGTCAATTTAAAGGCCCCTCTTGGCGTGAAGCTGGTGCCGGTGACAAGCGCCGGGGAAATGTTTCAGGCAGTAACTGAAGCAAGCAGCAGTCAGGATGTGATTATTAAGGCGGCAGCTGTGGCTGATTACCGCCCCAAATATGTGGGAACAGAGAAAACAAAGAAAAAAGACGGGGATATGAATCTGGAAATGGAACGGACAGATGATATTCTTGCATGGCTGGGGAACCACAGACAGACGGGCCAGGTACTCTGCGGATTTTCCATGGAGACAGAAAATATGCTGGAAAATTCTCAGGCAAAACTGGAGAAGAAGCATGTAGATATGATTGTTGCCAATAATTTAAAGACAGCCGGGGCAGGCTTTGGAACAGATACGAACGTTGTGACCATAATTACCAAAGAAGGGGCAGAGGAGCTGGCTATGATGACAAAGGAACAGGTGGCTCATCAGCTTTTGAACCGGATTATGGACAGATTCTGAGGCTGAAAGGCAAGAAACTTCAGGAAGTGATCATTATGCCCTGGAACCCTGTTGCCAGAGCTGGATTTCTCTGGTACAATCATGGATTGAAGAGAAATTTGCGCAGCAATCGATCTGTGCAGCAGAGCTTTAATCAGAAGATTTGGAGGACAGACTTTTGTCAAATATAGCAGAAGAGATAAAAAAACGAAGAACATTTGCCATTATTTCCCATCCGGATGCAGGTAAAACCACATTAACGGAGAAATTCCTGCTTTACGGAGGCGCCATTAACCTGGCAGGAACCGTAAAGGGAAGAAAAGCTGCCAAACACGCAGTTTCTGACTGGATGGAGATTGAGAAGGAGAGAGGAATTTCTGTTACCTCGTCTGTAATGCAGTTTGAATATGACGGATACTGCATTAATATTCTGGATACACCGGGACATCAGGATTTCTCAGAGGATACCTACCGTACCCTGATGGCAGCAGACAGTGCCGTCATGGTAATCGATGGCTCCAAGGGTGTTGAGGCGCAGACCATTAAGCTGTTTAAGGTTTGTGTGCTGAGAGGAATTCCGATTTTTACTTTTATCAATAAAATGGACCGGGAAGCGAGAGATCCCTTTGAGCTGATGGATGAAATTGAAAATGTCCTGGGAATCCGCACCTGCCCCATTAACTGGCCGATTGGATGCGGAAAGAATTTTAAGGGCGTTTACGATCGCCATACCAAGGAAATTACCACCTTTACAGCAGCTATGGGAGGCGCGAAGGAGGTAGCGACTCAGAACTATGGTCTGGATGCGCCGAATCTGGATGATGTGATTGGATATTCCTACCATGAACAGCTTCTGGATGAGATTGAGCTGTTAGACGGCGCTGCAGATGAGTTTGATATGGAGCGGGTAAGCAGAGGAAACCTGTCTCCGGTATTTTTTGGTTCTGCCCTGACTAACTTTGGTGTGGAAACCTTCCTGCAGCATTTCCTGCAGATGACCTCTTCCCCCCTGCCGAGAAGAACTCTGACCGGGGAGATTGATCCGTTTAAAGAGGATTTTTCCGCCTTTGTATTTAAGATTCAGGCCAATATGAACAAGGCCCACAGAGACAGAATTGCTTTTATGCGGATTGTTTCCGGAAAGTTTGAAGCAGGCATGGAGGTGAATCACGTCCAGGGCGGCAAGAAGCTGCGCCTGTCCCAGCCGCAGCAGATGATGGCTCAGGACAGAAAGATTGTAGAAGAGGCCTATGCCGGAGATATTATCGGTGTATTTGATCCTGGTATTTTTTCCATTGGAGATACCCTCTGCAAATCCAGTGAAAAGTTTGAATTTGAGGGAATCCCCACCTTTGCGCCAGAGCATTTTGCAAGGGTGCGCCAGATTGACACCATGAAGAGAAAGCAGTTCTTAAAGGGCGTCAGCCAGATTGCTCAGGAGGGTGCGATTCAGATCTTCCAGGAGTTTAATACTGGTATGGAGGAGATTATTGTAGGCGTAGTTGGTGAACTGCAGTTTGAGGTTTTAACCTATCGTCTGGAAAATGAATACAACGTAGAGGTAAAGCTGGAAAAGCTGCCTTATGAATATATCCGCTGGATTGAGAATAAAGAAGAAGTGGATGTGGCAAGAATTCAGGGTACCTCCGATATGAAACGGATCAAGGATCTGAAGGATAATCCGCTGCTTCTGTTTGTCAACAGCTGGAGCGTGGGTATGGTAGAAGAGAGAAATCCGGGACTGAAGCTGTCTGAGTTTGGAAGAAGCTAAGAGGCTTTGGAAGACAGGTATTTCCGTATAGCGAGACAACAGATCATTGGCATCATGAAAGGAGACAAAGATTATGAGCAAGATTGATGAAGTAAGAGCTGCTATGGTAGCAGCCATGAAGGCAAAGGATAAAGTGAGAAAGGATTCTCTTTCTATGCTGCTGTCTGCTTTAAAGAACGCGGAGATTGACAAGCGTTCTCCCCTGACAGAGGAAGAGGAAAATGCTGTAGTGAAAAAGGAACTGCGTCAGAGTAAGGAAACCTATGATCTGGCTCCTGAGGAACGCCAGGATATCAGAGAGGAAATGGCAGCAAGAATCGCTGTTTACAAGGAGTTTGCACCGGAGGATATGAGTGCGGAGCAGATTGCCCAGGTGATTCAGGAGGTGCTGGCAGAGCTGGGAATTGAAAAGCCCGTTGGCGCAGATAAGGGAAAAATCATGAAGGTTCTGATGCCCAGAGTAAAGGGGAAAGCAGACGGAAAGCTGGTGAATGAGACACTGGCTGGCATGATGAAATAAAAAGAAAGGGGTTTTTACAATGTACAGAGAAAAAATTGATGCGTTTATTGATGCCCACCGTCAGGAGCTGGTGGAGGACGTCTGCGAACTGTGCAGAATTAACAGCGAAAGAATGCCTGCTGAGGAGGATATGCCATTTGGTCCTGGGGCGGCTGAATGCCTGGACGCAGCGCTGGATATGGCAGAGGGATATGGCTTTGATACCACCGATTATGACGGATATGTAGGCTGCATTGATTTAAATGACAAGCCCCGCCACCTGGATATTCTGGCTCATCTGGATGTAGTTCCTGCCGGAGAGGGCTGGACTGTGACAGAGCCGTTTGAGCCTGTTGAAAAAGACGGAAAGATCTACGGACGGGGAACTGCCGATGACAAGGGTCCGGCGATTGCTGCTCTTTATGCTATGCGTGCGGTAAAAGAGCTGGGGATTCCCTTAAAGAAGAATGTCCGTCTGATCCTGGGTACCGATGAGGAATGCGGAAGCTCTGACATTGAATACTATTACAGCAAAGAACCAGAGGCTCCCATGACCTTTTCTCCGGATATTGAATACCCGGTTGTAAATGTGGAAAAGGGACGTCTTCCAGGACATTTCACAATGAATTTTGAGGTTTCTGAGGCTCTTCCGAGACTGGTAAGCCTTAAGTGCGGAACTAAGATCAATGTGGTTCCCGGAAAAGCGAAGGCAGTGGTAGAGGGCTTTGAGGACGGCGTTTTGGAGGCTGCGGCAAAGGCGGAAGAAGAAAAGACAGGCGTTCATTTTACCATGGAAGCCAAAGACGGAGCAGTGGAGATTACCGCAGAAGGAAAGGGAGCTCATGCATCTACGCCTCAGGAGGGAGTTAATGCTTTGACCGGACTTCTGGAGCTGCTGACCGGACTTCCCTTTGCTGTCTGCCCGCAGGTGGATGGCCTGAAGAAGATTGCAGCGCTGATGCCTCACGGGGACTTCTACGGAAAGGGACTGGGCGTGGATATGGAGGACGAGCTGTCAGGACGTCTGACTCTGGCATTTACTATGCTGACTGTTGACGCAGCTTCCCTGGATGGAGAGTTTGACAGCCGTGTTCCGGTATGCGGAAACGAAGACAATGTTCTGAAGGTGATTCAGGAAAAGATGAAAGAGAACGGAGGCGTTCTTCTGAACGAAACCATGACTCCTCCCCATCATGTAGACGGTGATTCTGATTTTGTAAGAACACTCTTAAAGGCATTTGAGGATTATACTGGAATCAAGAGTGAATGCCAGTCTACCGGAGGCGGTACCTACGTTCATCACCTGAAAAACGGCGTTGCATTTGGCGCTGCCATGCCGGGCAGAGACAACAATATGCATGGAGCAAATGAGTTTGCGCAGACAGACGATCTGGTAATCAGCGCAAAGATTTTTGCTCAGGTTATTGTAGATTTGTGCAGCTAAGGCGAACAAGCTTATAGGGAAATCCAAGGATGCGGAGGATCAGATTCTTCCTACAGCTGTAGGAAGGCTGCTTTTCCGCATCCTTTTTATAAAAACAAGGAAACAGCAAATGAGGTGCAGTGAATGAACAGTCTGAAAAAACTATTTGCCCAGGTGGATATGACAGAAGGGCGTCCCTGGGAAAAAATTGTACTATTTACGATTCCTATGATTATCGGCAATGTGGCTCAGCAGCTCTACAATACCGTAGACAGTATTGTTGTAGGCCGGTATGTGGGAGATAATGCTCTGGCAGCAGTGGGAAGCGCCAGCCCGATTTTGAATCTGCTGCTGGTGCTGTTTATCGGAATTTCTATGGGAGCCAGCATCATGGTTTCCCAGTATTTCGGATCACGGGACAGAGAAAATCTTTCCCGCACAATTGGAAGCGTGCTGACTTTAACAGCAGCCTCTTCCATATTTTTGGTGATTGCAGGTTCTGTGGCGATTCGGCCGATTCTGGAACTTTTAAACACGCCTGCCAGCATCATAGACTGGTGCTCTGATTATCTTTTTATTATGATGTATGGAATTGCCGGAGTCGCATACTATAATATTCTCTGCGGCGTTTTAAGAGGTCTGGGCGATTCTTTTTCTGCTTTGGTTTATCTGGTGGTCGCTACAGTGATCAATATTATTCTGGATCTGTGGTTTGTAGCAGGATTAAATATGGGTGTGCCAGGGGTAGCTCTGGCTACGGTGATTGCTCAGATGATTTCTGCAGTTCTGTGTTTTTTGAAGCTTCGGAAAATGAAGCATTTATTTGATTTAAAGGCATGCTATTTAAAGCCTCACCGGGAAAATATTGCAACGGTAGTACGGCTGGGCGTTCCCAGCGGAATTACCCAGGCCATTTTTTCTCTGGCTATGGTTGTAGTGCAGTCTCTGACTAACAGCTTTGGAGAAATGGTGATTGCCGCCAATGTTATTATTATGAGAGTGGACGGATTCGCCATGATGCCTAACTTCTCCTTTGGTACAGCAATGACTACCTATTCTGGACAGAACGTAGGCGCGAAAAAGCTGGATCGGGTGAAGACGGGAGCAAAACAGGGTACTCTGATTGCAGTGGGAACCTCTGCTGCCATTACAGCGGTTATTCTGCTTTTCGGCCGTCATCTGATGGCGATTTTTACCTCCACCTCGGAGCTGGTTACGTTAAGCAACAACATGATGCGGGTTCTTGCTCTGGGATATCTTGCCATGGCAGTGACCCAGAGTCTGTCCGGCGTTATGCGGGGAGCCGGAGATACCATGACGCCTATGTGGATTTCTCTGATTACGACGGTAGCCATCCGGGTGCCTCTGGCTTACGGAATTGCCTGGATGACCAGAACGCCTGAAATGCCGGGAGGCTGGTACGCCTGCATCTGGATATCTCTTCTGGTTTCTTGGGTTCTGGGCGCTGTGATTACGGCTGTGTTCTATCGCTGGGGAAAGTGGAAGGAAAAGGCGCTGGAGTAAGAATTTAGAATAACCAGAATTGACACAGGGCAGAAACCGAAATATAATACCACCAAAGCAGGAAATGCCTGAAGAAAAATCCAGGGCAGAGAATTCTTGAACAAAAAAGAAAACAGGAGGATTTTGAAAATGGCAGATATTTATACATCCGTAGATCAGCTGGTGGGAAAAACACCGCTTCTGGAGCTGACAAATCTGGAGCGGCAGTTTGGCTTAAAGGCAAGACTTCTGGCAAAGCTGGAATATCTTAATCCGGCCGGTTCTGCAAAGGATCGGGTTGCAAAATACATTTTGAATGATGCAGAAGAAAAGGGAATTCTGACAAAGGATTCTGTGATCGTTGAGCCGACCTCCGGAAATACAGGAATTGGCCTGGCTGCAATCGCAGCGGCCAGAGGATACCGTGTGATAATTGTGATGCCAGATTCCATGTCAGCGGAGAGACGTCTTCTGATGACTGCTTACGGTGCAGAGCTGGTTCTGACTGAAGGAGCAAAGGGAATGGGGGGAGCGATTGCAAAGGCAGAGGAGCTGGCAAAGGAAATCCCAGGAGCTTTTCTGGCAGGGCAGTTTGTGAACCCGGCTAATCCCAGGGCTCATTTTGAGACAACAGGGCCGGAAATCTGGGAGGATACAGACGGAGCAGTGGATTTCTTTGTGGCAGGAGTAGGAACCGGAGGAACCATAACGGGAACAGGAAGTTATTTAAAATCTAAGAAGCCCCAGGTTCAGATTGTGGCAGTGGAGCCGTCGGATTCCCCAGTTCTTTCCCAGGGAAAGGCAGGCGCTCACAAGCTTCAGGGCATAGGAGCTGGTTTTATACCGGAGATTCTGGATACCACGGTTTATGATGAGGTGATTCCAGTGACCTCTGAGGATGCCTTTGAGACCGGGCGGATGCTGGGAAAAAGAGAAGGTGTTCTCGTCGGAATTTCTTCCGGCGCAGCGCTCTGGGCTGCCATAGAAGTGGCAAAGCGACCGGAAAATGAGGGAAAAACCGTGGTTGTACTGCTTCCGGATACGGGAGACCGGTATCTGTCTACAGAAATGTACGCAGAATAAGAAAGGAAAAGAAAATGAACGCTGTCAGCACCTATCAATCGCCGCTGGGGGAGCTTCTTCTGGCGGCAGATGAGGAAGGCTTAACCGGGATGTGGTTTCAGGGACAGAAGTATTTTGCAGCAGGGCTGAGAGAAGAAACGGAACCCCGGGGGCTTCCTGTTTTTGAGGAGGCAAAGCGATGGCTGGATCTGTATTTTCAGGGAAAGCAGCCGGATTTTTTTCCTGCGCTGCATATGCAGGGAACACCATTTCAGAAGCTGGTATGGGAGCTTCTTCTGCAGATTCCTTATGGGGAAACCATAACCTATGGGGAGCTTGCCGGACAGATCGCAGCGCAGCTGGGCAGAACCTCCATGTCTGCTCAGGCAGTAGGCGGCGCCGTGGGACATAATAAGATTTCTATTCTGATTCCCTGCCATCGCGTGGTTGGCAGGGATCAAAGCCTGACTGGATATGCCGGAGGGCTGGAACGAAAGAAATGGCTGCTGGAACTGGAGAAGGGAAAATATCCGGTTTTTCCCTGGAACTGCAAGGGGCTCAGCTAGCGGCCGGTTTTATTTTCGGTTCTCCACTGACGGGGAGAGATACCGTAGACACTGCGGAAGGCCCTGGAAAAATGAAGCTGATTCGGGTAGCCCACAGCATTTCCGATATCGCCAATGGAAAGCTCTGTCAGCTTCAGCAGCTCCGTTGCTCTTGTCATACGGTAGCTGATTAGAAATTCCTGGGGGCTTTTTCCTACGGCTTCCCGAAAAATTCTTCCGAAATAGCTGCGGTTCAGATTGCAGAAAGCAGCAATATCTTCTACAGAAATATCATTCTGAAAATTTTGTTCAATAAAAGAAGTCGCTTCTCTGATATAAAAATCCCGGAGTGTTCCTGTTTTTGGAGGCTTTCTGCTGGAAGAAGAGCGAGTGATGCAGTCTAAAAGCAGATAGAGCTTTCCTATCAGATGCAGAGGCGGCATTTCCGGATGCTGGGCGATATAAAGAATCAGCTGCTTCAGCTCTGCAGAAATATCTCTGGCATTGGAATGATAGATGGGATGATCTGGAGAGAGGCCAGCTAAATCAAGAGCCTCCTTTACACGAAGTCCGTCAAATTCTACCCACGCATATTCCCAGGGGTGCTCCTGATCGGCGCAGTAGGTGGTAACCTGATGGGGAAAAATCAGAAAACCTTCTCCGCTTCGTACAGGATAGCTTCGGGAAATACCGCCGGAATCCTCGGCAGTAAGTACTCCTGTGCCGGATATCACATAGTGAAAAAGATAGTGATTGCGTATGTGAGGCCCGTAGGAGTGAAGCGGACAGCAGGCTTCCCAACCATATTGGTATAAACCAAGATCAACAAAGTTTTCATTGGGAAAGACGGAAAAGAGATAATCGGACATAACTGGGATCTTCCTTTCTGAAAAAAGTAAAACATCACAAAAATAAGGGCATCAGCTCCGAAAGATTGACGAATTTGTCATGAATCGGAGCTTTTTTTGTTGGAAAAATATGGATTAATCTTATTATATACCAAAATACGACTAGACATCAAGCAGAGAAGAAAAAAGTTGTATTTTGATATAAAAGTAGTAAAATCCCTGTATTTACGTCTGAGAGCGGGTCAGGTATCATAGATGGTAGAAAGAACGCGCGGATATTTCTCAATAATACGAATCAGACCACACTTACAGGGGGTATATGATGCATAAGAGAGCAAAAAAAGGAATGAGATTTTGTGCAGTCGTGCTGCTGGCACTCCTTTCTCTGACCGGATGTGGCAGCAAAGAAACTGCGGACGGAAAAGTAAAGCTGTCTTTTCAGATATGGGATACGGCTCAGAGAGCAGGAATGCAGGCAGTGATTGATGAATATGAGAAGACACATCCGAATGTAACGATTGATCTTCAGGTGACCAGCTGGGATGAATATTGGACAAAGCTGGATGCGGCAGCAGAATCCAACCAGCTTCCGGATATTTTCTGGATGCATACGAATCAGATTTTGAAATATGCAGACTATGGAATGCTGGCTGATGTGACTGAGCTTTATGACGATGAGGATCCAGAGTATTATGAGAAGCATTTTTCTGAAATTTCTCTGGGAAATGCCAGAGGCTCTGATGGCAGACTTTACGGAGTTCCCAAGGATAAGGATACCGTGGGACTGGTATACAACAGAGCGCTTTTTGATCAGGCAGGCGTAGCTTATCCAGATGAAACATGGACCTGGGACACACTTTGTGAAGCCTCTGCCCAGATCTATGAAAAGACCGGAAAATACGGCTACATGGCATACGCAGATGAGCAGCTGGGATACTGGAATTTTGTTTATCAGGCAGGCGGCTGTATTTTAAATGAGGACAAGACAAAGGCAGGTTTTCTGGAACTGGCAACCAGAAAAGCCATGGAATTCTATGTGAATCTTCAGAAGGAGCCATGGTGTCCGGACCAGAATTATTTTGCAGAAACAGCTCCGGGAAATGCCTTCTTTTCTGAACAGGGAGCGATGTATCTGGAAGGAAACTGGAATCTGATGTCTCTTCGTGAGAATAATGCAGAAATGGAAGGAAAGTGGGATGTTGCTGTGCTTCCAAAATGTCCGGATCCGGAAAAAGGCGACGGAAGAGCCACGATTTCCAATGGGCTTTCCTATGCAACAGGAGCTCATGGCAAAAAGCTTTCTCATGCCCTTGATTTTTTGAAATTCTGTGGTTCTGAGGAGGGACAGAGAGTGCAGGGACTGTCCGGTGCGGCGATTCCGGCCTATGAGGGGCTGGAGGATACCTGGATCAGCGCATTTGACAAATTTGATTATAAAATGAACGTAGAGAAATGCACAGAGATGTTTGCATATGGTGTTCAGAGCGTGAATAATGCATCCAGACCGAACTGGAAGACACAGGTGAATGATACGCTTTTGAAGATTTACAGCGGCAGTCTGACCCTGGATGAGGGACTGGCAAGGATGCAGCAGCTGGTAGATGAAGCGGCAGAGCCGTAAAGGAGGAAGGAAGCATGGGAAGAAAAAGAGGTTTAAGCGATGAGGCAAAATGGGGGTATCTGCTGGTAGCGCCCACAATCATCGGTCTGATCGTTCTGAATGTATATCCGTTTATTCAGACCCTGATTTTAAGCTTTTCCACCACCCATCCATTTGGATTTTATGAGATCAGCGGAATTGGAAATTATGTAAAAATGTTTTCCAGCCAGGAGTTCTGGAAAGCAACCTGGAACTCTGTCTATTTCTGTATTTTAACGGTGCCGGTAGGGATTTTTCTGGCTCTGGTAACAGCAGTGCTGCTGAATGCGAAGATTGCAGGAAAGACTGCCTTCCGCGCCATCTATTTTCTGCCGATGGTAGTTGCGCCGGCAGCAGTGGCTATGGTTTGGAAATGGATTTTTAATGCAGAATACGGTATTATCAATCAGATTCTGGGAAGCCGGGTGAATTGGCTGACCAATCCGAAGCTGGTGCTTCCGGCAACGGCAGCTGTGGCAGTGTGGAGCTCTGTAGGCTACGATGCAGTGCTGCTTTTATCCGGAATCCAGAATATTTCCAAAAGCTATTATGAGGCAGCTGATTTGGACGGAGCTACGAAAATTCAGCAGTTTTTTTCCATCACCCTTCCTATGGTTTCACCTACCCTGTTCGTGGTTTTAATTATGCGGTTGATGGCTTCATTGAAGGTATATGATTTAATTTATATGATGGTTGATCAGACCAATCCTGCACTGACCAGTGCGCAGTCCCTGATGTATCTGTTCTACCGGGAGTCCTTTGTAGCAGGCAATCGCGGATATGCATCTGCAATTGTAATCTGGACTGTGCTTTTAATCGGTATTGTAACGGCAGTTCAGTTTTGGGGACAGAAAAAATGGGTAAATTATGAAGTATAAAAGGAGGCAGCAGCATGGATTCCCTGCAGAAAAAGTACCGCAGAAATAAAATAATGATATATGGTGCCCTTACCCTGGGCGCAGTTCTGATGATCTTTCCGTTTATCTGGATGCTTCTTACCAGTTTTAAATCACCGGCAGAAAGCGTACAGATTCCGCCGACGATTCTTCCGTCCCGGTGGCTGGCGGAAAACTACACAAAGGCCCTGACCAGCCTTCCTTTTGTGAAACTGTATCTGAATACGATGCTTTTGATTGTATTTCGTGTAATTTGCGCTGTGGCCTTTTCTTCCGCAGCGGGTTTTGCCTTTGCCAAGCTTCGGTTTAAGGGGAAAAATCTTCTGTTTTCTATTGTTCTGGTGCAGATGATGCTTCCGTCTCAGATTTTTATTATTCCCCAGTACCAGATGCTGGCAAAGATGGGACTGACAAACACGATGTTTGCTCTGGTTTTTCCGGGACTTGTCAGTGCCTTTGGAACCTTCTTTCTCCGGCAGTCCTACATGGGAATTCCTGATGAGATTGGAGAGGCAGCCTGTCTGGACGGATGCAGCCAGTGGCAGACCTTTACAAAGGTTATGATGCCTTTGACAAAGGCTTCCATGGCGGCGCTGACAATTTTTACGGCAGTATTTGCCTATGGAGATCTGATGTGGCCCTTGATTGCCAATACGGATTTGGGAAAAATGACCCTGTCAGCAGGCTTGTCCACACTGCGGGGACAATTTACAACCAATTATCCGGTTCTTATGGCCGGTTCTATGCTGGCTATGATTCCCATGATTATTTTGTATCTGCTGTTCCAGAAACAGTTTATTGAAGGAATTGCCATGACAGGCGGAAAATAGGAGGAGAAAAAAATGGCGATTGTTGCAGAGAAAAATCTGTTTACCTTACATACGGATCATTCTACTTATCAGATGAAAGCAGACGATTTGGGTTATCTGCTGCATCTGTATTATGGGGAACGGGCAGAGGGCTCTATGGAGTATCTGCTTCACTATGGAGACAGGGGATTTTCCGGAAATCCCTATGATGCAGGAAGTGACAGAACCTATTCTCTGGATGCCTTACCTCAGGAATATCCAGTAAGAGGAAATGGTGATTTCCGTATGCCAGCTTTGATCGTGCGCCGTGAAAACGGCGCCGTAAGCTCAGATTTACGGTATGCCGGATATCGGATTCTGGACGGAAAGTATGAGCTTTCAGGACTTCCAGCAGTTTATGAGGCAGAACAGGATCAGGATGTACAGACGCTGGAGGTAGATTTAAAGGATATGGAAACCGGCCTTCTGGTTACTCTTTTATATGGGGTATTTCCTAAAAAGGATGTGATAACCAGGGCAGTCCGTCTTCAGAATGAGGGACAGGAGCTTTTGACTCTGGAATCTGTACAAAGCGCCAGTCTGGATTTGATTTACGGCGATTATGACTGGATCCAGTTTTACGGACGCCATGCCATGGAGAGGAATGTGCAGAGGATTCCTGCGGCCCACGGCGCTCATGTAATTGGAAGCAGACGAGGAACCTCAAGCCACCAGTATAACCCCTTTGTAATTCTGGCGGAAAAAGAGACAACAGAGGATTTTGGAGCCTGTTATGGAATGTCCTTTGTTTACAGCGGAGGATTTCAGGCCTTTGCAGAACGGGATCAGTATGATCAGACCAGGATGGGCATGGGAATTTCGCCGGAGGGATTTTCCTGGAGTTTGAAGCCAGGAGAGAGCTTTACAGCGCCGGAGGTAATCCTTTCTTATACAGGAAAAGGACTGGGAGAGCTGTCTCGCCAGTATCACAGGATTCTGCGCCATAATGTGTGCAGAGGAATGTACAAGGAGGTCAGACGGCCGATTCTCATCAACAACTGGGAAGCCACTTATTTTGACTTTAACGGAAATAAAATTTATGAGATTGCGAAACAGGCAGCAGAGCTGGGCGTGGAGATGCTGGTTTTAGATGACGGCTGGTTTGGAAAACGGGATTCTGATGATTCCGGGCTGGGAGACTGGCAGGTAAATGAAAAAAAACTGGGCGGCACCCTTGGAGACTTGTCAGAGCGAATTCACAGCCTTGGAATGAAATTCGGACTTTGGATTGAACCGGAAATGGTATCGGAGGACAGTGATTTATACCGGGCACACCCGGACTGGGCGCTGGCTGTGCCCGGAAAGAAGCCGGTTCGGAGCCGGTACCAGCTTGTACTGGATTTTTCCAGAAAAGAGGTGGTGGATTACATTTACGGGCAGATCAGCAGCCTTCTGGATACGGTTCCCATTGAATATTTAAAGTGGGATATGAACAGAAGCATTGCCGACGTATATTCCAATGGGGCGAAGCCAGAAGAACAGGGAAAGGTACTGCATCAGTATGTACTGGGACTGTATGATTTTCTGGAGCGGCTCCACAGAAATTATCCTCAGGTACTGATTGAGGGATGCAGCGGCGGAGGAGGCCGGTTTGATGCAGGAATGCTGTATTACACACCACAGATCTGGTGCAGTGATAATACAGACGCCATTGATCGGGTCTGCATTCAGTATGGCACATCCTTCGGGTATCCGGTATCTGCGGTGGGAGCACATGTTTCCGCAGTGCCGAATCATCAGAATGGAAGAACCACGCCTTTGAAAACCCGTGCCAATCTTGCAATGGCAGGAAGCTTTGGATATGAGCTGGATCTGAATCGGCTTTCTGAGGAGGATAAACGGCAGATTTCCATCTATAACCAGGAGTTCAAGGAGCTGTGGCCTTTGATCCACAGCGGAGACTATTACCGGCTGTCGAATCCGTTCTGTATGAAGCAGGATCAGGAGACTGCGGCCTGGATGCACGTCAGTGAGGATCAGAGAGAGGCTCTGGTATTTGCAGTTCTTTTAAATGCCCATGGAAATCCGTCAGTTCCAAGGGTACGGCTTAAGGGGCTGAAAGCAGACCGGATGTACTGCAGCAGAGAGACAGGTACTGTGTATTCCGGAGCAGCTCTAATGAGCGCAGGAATTGTGCTTTCTGATTTGAAGCAGGAATACGGCAGTATCCGGATTCATCTGACTGAGATGAAGCAGGAGAATGGGCAGAGCAGGGAAGGGGAAATACAATGACACGGGATATGGACGAATTTCTGAACCGCCTGAACCGGCATCTGGATGAACTGAGATGGCTTTATATGGAGCTTTATGACAATGGTTCCATGTTTGCAGAGCTTTGCAGCCAGATGGAGGCCTTTTACAAAGAGAGAGGGACGGAACTGAAAAAACGTGACAGAGAAAAGCTGGAGACACCAGAATGGTTTCAGAAGCAGGATATGCTTGGCATGATGCTGTATATTGACAATTTTGCAGAGGATTTAAAGGGAGTGAAGAAAAAGCTTTCCTATCTTCAGAAGTGCGGCGTAACCTGCCTTCATCTGATGCCGTTTCTCGATACGCCGGAGGGACGTTCAGACGGCGGATATGCAGTTTCTGATTTCCGAAAGGTTCGTCCGGATTTGGGAACTATGGAGGATCTGGAGGCTCTTTCCCGGGCCTGTCATAAGAAGGGGATCAATCTCTGTATGGATTTTGTAATGAACCACACATCGGAGGATCATGAGTGGGCGAAAAGGGCCAGACAGGGAGACGGCGAGTATATGAGCCGCTATTTTTTCTATGACAATGGGGAAATACCGGCTCGGTATGAGCAGACGGTTCCTCAGGTGTTTCCTACTACGGCTCCGGGAAATTTTACCTGGGTCGAGGAGGCAGGGCATTACGTTTTAACTACATTTTACCCCTATCAGTGGGATTTGAATTATAAAAATCCCCGGGTGTTTAATGAAATGATGTATCATTTCCTGTATCTGGCCAACCGGGGACTTGATATTATCCGGATTGATGCGGTTCCCTATATCTGGAAGGAGCTGGGAACCAGCTGCAGAAATCTGCCCCAGGTTCATACAATTGTGCGGATGATGCGTATAATTGGAGAAATTGTTTGTCCTTCAGTGGCGCTGCTGGGGGAGGTTGTTATGGAGCCCCAGAAGGTAGTTCCCTATTTTGGAACTACGGAAAAACCGGAATGTCATCTGCTTTATAATGTGACAACCATGGCAACCATCTGGCATACCGTGGCCTCTCAGAATACGGAGCTTTTAAAGCGTCAGCTTTCCGCTGTTTACAGTCTTCCGGATGTCTATACCTTTTTGAATTATCTCAGATGTCATGATGATATTGGCTGGGGTCTGGATTATGATTTTCTGAAACAGCAGGGAATGAGAGAAATTCCTCATAAGCGATTTCTCAATGAATATTTTTTGGGAATTTATGGGGAAAGCAGGAGCAGAGGAGAGCTTTACAATGATGATCCGGTGACGATGGATGCCCGTTTCTGCGGAACCACTGCTTCTATGTGCGGTATGGAAGCCGCAGCAGAGGAAAATAGCCGGGAGGAAATGGAAAAGGCACTGCGGTTGGATTTGATGCTTCATGCCCTGATGCTCTGGCAGCCGGGAATTCCCATGCTTTACAGCGGAGATGAGGTGGGGCAGCTGAATGATCCTTCTTATAAACAGGATCCCAAAAAGGCCGGGGACTCCAGATATCTTCATCGGGGACGCTTCCCCTGGAAGCTGGCAGAGGAGGCACAGAAAAACAAAGACAGCATTCCTGGACGTCTGTTTGACGGACTGCGGCACCTGGAGGAATTTCGCAGTCAGGAGGCGGTTATGGCCAAGGATGCCCGGTGCCGTGTTCTGGAAATAGAAAATCCTCATATTCTTTGTCTTCAGCGGGAAAAAGACGGACAGAAGTTGACGGGAGTGTTTAATTTTTCCAGTGACAGCCAGATGGTTTTCCGAAAGGATCTGGAAGGAAGCACGGACTGCTTTGGCAGAGGGAAAGAAACGGCGGAGGAAATATGGATGGAGCCTTACGGCTTTCGGATTGTAAAGCAGATCTGACAGCTGAAAGGGAGAGATTTACCTTCAGAAGGTAAATCAGAGAGGGAAGGGTAAGTCTTTCCGGCAGCTGTAAAGGGTGGATCGCTCTGTATCTGCTGAACGGATATTTTGTATTTTGGAGAGAGCTGTATCAGGCCTGTTTTACGCAGACAGGCTTTTGATATGGCTCTTGTTTTTATGGCTACGCCATGGTAGAAAACAGTGACATGGTATTTATCCCGGATATTGCCACGGCAGTGGTAGATCCCTTTATTGAGGCGCCGGTAACCATAGGCTACGCCATGGCAAACCGCAGCGCTGTTGTTCGGATCCCGGCCTATGTAAAATCCCCGGACAAGAAGCGGTTTGAGCTGCGCAATCCGGATGCAACCTGCAATCCCTATTATGCCTATGCCGCAATTTTGATGGCAGGTCTGGACGGCATTCGGAGAAAAATCGATCCGGCAGGTCAAAACTGGGGACCCTTTGACTTTAACCTGTTTGAGCTTTCTGAAGAGGAAAAGGCAAAGCTGGGTCATCTGCCTGCCAGTCTGGATGAGGTTCTGGATGCGCTGGAGGCAGATCACGAGTATCTGACAGAAGGCGGCGTTTTCCCAGAAAGCCTGATCAAGAACTGGATTCGAACCATGAGGGCAGACAGCAGGGAAATCAGCAGAATTCCTCATCCGGCAGAATTTGTCCGGTATTATGATTTATAGGAGGGAGAAGGATGCGAGGGTCTCGTTTGTCAGATAGGATCAGTTTGAAATCGTAGATATATACTGCGCGCAGGGGAAATGGCTGCTGATGCAGCCACGCTCCGGCGCAGGAAAATAGTTACGAATATTGGCTGAAAAAGTAGAATGGAGGGATTCTTTCTTGCACTTAGAAGTGTTTTAAAGAGTAAATCTGCAAGGATAATTATTTTGATTGCGTTTCTGGCAGTTTCTTTTTATTCACTTATTACAATTAGTGCGCATATATTATCAATTAAAAAAATTGTTGAGAACGATAAAAATAGAAAAACAGAGATTACACAGACTTATCCTGTAAGCACAGATGATATCGAAGGCGTGATAGAGGATGTGAAGCTTACATGATCTGTTGACAGAGAAAAGCTCTATTCTGAAGAGGAGCCGGAGCTTGTTTCGCTTTTGAAAAGGTATGACGCCACGCTATGAGCAAGTGGCTGTTTGAGCGGGGACAGCAGATAACAAATATTTATATATTTCCTGACAACCCTATTCTCTTTGTGACGCGTATCCGCCAGTTTTGCATGAAAGGCCGTTTTCGAAGAAAAATGCAAAATACACATTTATATAAAAAGCAGCGCTGCTCCATAGATGATTTCTCATCTAATTTGCAGCGTTGCTTTTTCCCTTTTTAAGGTTTTTGCTCTGTCTGACTGACTATACACCAATGATGCTGACACCGGGATTGGCACGACAGCTCCCCTTTTTTGCATCAAAAGAAGACAGAAAGATTTACAACTGTCTTGTCACATGACAAAACAAGTGGTATAATGCCAGATGTTGCGAAATTGTAACTGTTCAGGACGGGGCATCTTCTTGTCCGGCAAAGCCGAACAAGAAGTATCGGGGATTCCTCCGATGTGAGAACTGGCGAGAAAAGCCGCTTACAGGCAAGCCTGATACGGCTTTTCCCGCCAGTTCTCCCGCCGTCCTGAATAGTTACGCAAAATTGTAAATATTTCAGGGAAATGGGCATTATGGAGGGACTCATGTCAGTAATAGAAGAAATCAGGCGTTTGAAGGAAGAAAAAAATGCAGTGATTCTGGCTCATTATTATGTGCCGGATGAGGTGCAGGAAATAGCAGATTATATTGGAGATTCTTATTATTTAAGCAAGGCGGCTCAGAAAACAGATGCAGATATCATCGTGTTCTGCGGTGTAAAGTTTATGGGAGAAAGCGCCGCAATTCTGAATCCGGAAAAGAAGGTTCTGATGCCGGATATGGCGGCAGACTGCGCGATGGCTCATATGGTGCAGCTGGAAAAAATCCGTGAAATGAGAGAGAAGTACGAGGATTTGGCGGTGGTATGCTATATCAATTCCACAGCAGAGATTAAAACCTGCTCTGATGTGTGCGTGACCTCAGCGAATGCGGTCAAGATTGTAAAGAATCTGCCGAATCAGAATATTTTCTTTATTCCGGACGGAAATCTGGGACGATATGTGGCTGAACAGGTGCCGGAAAAGAATGTGATTCTCAATGACGGTTGCTGTCCCATTCATGCGGCTATGTCTGCAGAAGCGGTAAAACGGGAAAAGGAAAAGCATCCGGAAGCAAAATTTCTGGTGCATCCAGAGTGTACTGGGGAGCTGCTGGAGCTGGCAGACTACATAGGAAGCACTTCCGGCATTATTGATTTTGTTGCAGGAGATGAGGGAAAGGAATATATTATTGGCACTGAGGTGGGGGTATTATATGAATTAAAGAAACAGAATCCGGATAAAAATTTCTATACCCTTTCCGATAACCAGATCTGTGCTGATATGAAGCTGGTTACCTTAGAAAAGGTTCTGGAGGTTTTAAAGCAGGAGACAAACGAAGTAAAGGTTACAGAGAAAGTGAGGATTCAGGCAGGAGCACCGCTGGAAAAAATGCTGATGCTGGCCAAATAAGCAATGATGAAGACGGATGTTTTGATTGTAGGAAGCGGCTGTTCTGGTTTATATTGTGCGCTGAATCTTCCGACAGATAAAAAAATTACGGTGATTACAAAAGCAGGCGCCGAAGAAAATGATTCCTTTCTGGCACAGGGCGGCATGTGTATGCTGAAGGATGAAAAGGATTTTCAGAGCTTTTTTGAGGATACCCTGAAAGCCGGCCATTACGAAAATGATAAAACCTCTGTGGAGATTATGATTCGTTCCTCCCAGGCGGTTGTAGAGGATCTGCTGCGGTTTGGAGCAGATTTTCAGAAGGACGAGAAGGGAGAGCTGGTATTTACCAGAGAGGGGGCACATTCAGAAAAACGGATTATTTTTCACGAGGATGTGACTGGAAAGGAGATTACCAGCACCCTGTTAGCCCAGGTGAAGGAGCGGCCCAATATTACCCTTCTGGAACATACGGCCATGGTAGATTTGATTGAGGAAAACAATGTGTGTTATGGGGCTGTTGTTCAGAAGCCGGATGGAGAAATTGAGGCGGTGGAGGCAGATTATACGGTGATGGCGACAGGGGGAATCGGAGGGCTATACCGTCATTCGACTAATTTCCGCCATTTGACAGGAGATGCCCTGGCTGTTGCAATCCGCCATGGAATTGCTTTAAAGGATATTTCCTATGTTCAGATTCATCCTACAACCCTGTATGCAGAGGAAGAGAGAAGCTTTTTGATTTCGGAATCCGTGCGGGGAGAAGGAGCCGTGCTTCGCGATAAAAACGGAGATCGGTTTGTCAATGAGCTTCTTCCGAGGGATCTGCTTACAAAAGCAATTCTGGCACAGATGGAAAAGGACGGCACGGATTTTGTATGGGAGGATCTGCGGACGATACCGGAAGATGAGTTAAACCGTCATTTTCCCAACATTGTTGAACATTGCAGAGAAATGGGGTATGATGTAACAAAAGAGTGCATTCCCGTAGTACCAGCTCAGCATTATTTTATGGGGGGCATTCAGGTGAACCATGAGAGTAAGACCTCGATGGAGCAGCTGTATGCGGTTGGAGAGACTGCCTGCAATGGTGTTCATGGAAAAAATCGTCTGGCCAGCAATTCTCTTTTGGAGAGCCTGGTATTTGCAAAGCGGGCGGCCCTTGATATGGCAGGTCATGTCCAGGAAGTGAAAAAGAACAGCCGCCTGATTGAAGAAACGGATATGGAACCATACCGGGAGCTTTCCGGACTTTATGAAACCTATCAGAAGCTGGTGAAGAACGGGATTCAGGAAGCCGGAAGAGCTTAGAGGAGAATCGGAGAAGGCTGGAAAAGCTGGAAGTGGAAAAGAAAACGGAAGAGCTTAGAACGGAAGCTAGGGACAGAGGCCAGAATCGTAGTCCAGGGCAGAAATTTGGGACAGAGGCTCAACAGAATAAAAGAAACGCTGCGGCCCTGGAAAGAAAAACAGGGGCTGCGGGAAAGGGAGACAGAAAGATGTACGATCAGGTTACTTTAAAATTAAATGTGGATCCGCTGATTTTAAGTGCGCTGCGGGAGGATATTACAAGCGAGGATGTGTCTGCAAACAGTATTATGAAAAAACCTCAGGCAGGAGAAGTGGATCTGATTTGCAAGCAGGATGGGATTATCTGCGGACTGCAAGTTTTTGAACGGGTATTTACCCTTTTGGATGAGAATACAAAGGTTGAATTTTTTGCAGAAGATGGCGACGAAGTAAAGAATGGACAGCTTTTAGCTAGGGTTTTTGGTGATATTCGGGTTCTTCTGTGCGGAGAGCGGACTGCCCTTAATTATCTTCAGAGAATGAGTGGAATTGCCACATACACGCATTCTGTGGCAGCCTTGCTGAAGGGAACGAAAACAAAGCTTCTGGATACCAGAAAGACAACGCCGAACAATCGTATTTTTGAGAAATATTCTGTTCGCGTAGGTGGAGGAAATAACCACAGATACAATCTTTCTGATGGAGTTCTTTTAAAAGACAATCATATTGGTGCAGCCGGAGGAGTAGAAAAGGCAATTAAAATGGCAAAAGAGTACGCTCCCTTTGTCCGGAAAATTGAGGTAGAGGTGGAGACATTGGACATGGTAAAGGAAGCTGTTGAGGCTGGAGCAGATATTATTATGCTGGACAATATGACCCATGAACAGATGAAGGAAGCGATGGAATATATTGACGGACGCGCAGAGGTAGAGGTATCTGGAAATGTAACAAGAGAAAATATTTCACGGCTGACAGATCTTGGAGTGGACTATGTTTCCAGCGGCGCTCTGACTCATTCAGCGCCGATTATGGATATTTCATTAAAGAATCTTCACACAGTTTAACAGGTTTTATGGAGTTTAAGAAGAAGGAAGGCAGAGGGACAGGATGAGTGGTAAGGAAAGACGGGAACAGATTCTGAATATACTGAAAGACAGCGGGAAACCGGTTCCCGGCGTGGAGCTGGCAAGACTTCTTCAGGTTAGCCGTCAGGTTATTGTACAGGATATGGCGCTTCTGCGTGCTAATGGGATAGAGATTCTTTCCACCAACCGGGGCTATGTGGCGGTCAGGGAGAGCAGCTTTAGCCGTGTATTTAAAGTGATTCATACAGAAGAACAGGTTGAGGAGGAGCTGAATCTGTATGTGGATTTCGGCGGAACAGTGGAAGACGTATTTGTATATCATAAGGTTTACGGAGTCATCCGGGCAGAGATGAACATCAAATCACGAATGGATGTAAAAAAGTATCTGCAGGATATCTCGTCCGGAAAATCCACACAGCTGATGAAGCTGACCTCTAATTATCACTATCATACTATTTCTGCAGAGAGGGAAGAAATTCTGGATATGATTCAGGAAGAACTGGAAAAGCGGGGATTTCTGGCCCAGCTGCAGGATTATGAGCCTGTGGATTTCTGGAGAAAGAACTAGGCTGGGCCAAGGCGTTTTTACGGATGAGAAGGAAGACGCTGCGATTCATGAAGCTTTTTGAACTGCAGAGGGGAAATGGAAAAGGCCTGTTTGAATGCGCGGTAAAAAGTAGAATAATCTACAAAGCCTACCTGTTCTCCGATGGATTCTAAGGGTTCTCCATTGAGAATCAATACCTTTGCTGCAATTAAGCGGCGCTGTGTTACATAGCGGTAGAAGCTGACATCCATTTTTTCGCTGAACAGACGGGAAACGCTTCGTTCACTGATGTAAAAATCAGCGGCAGTTGATTTTAACGTTATTTTTTCTGACAGGTGATTTTCAATATAGGCAATCAATTCATCCAAAAGCTCCCGCTTTTCTGTCAGTGGCTCTAAAACCTTACTGTGGGTGCAGGCTCTTGTTAAATGGATCAGCAGCTGAATTGCATTGGAAAAAATACAGCCCTGATATCCATCCTGCTTTGTGGCTGATTCCATGCATGCTGACTGAAAATAGGTTTCCAGATATTCCCATCCGCTGTCCTTTGTTCGCAGCAATACAGGGACTGATAAGGGCTGAAAGCCAAAATTTTCAGTCAGTGATTTTATAAAATCAGGATGAATCCACATGACATAGCGGGCGTAGGGCTCCACCAGACGATCCAGATACAGAGGTCTGTGACTGATGCCCGGAGGGACAAAAATGATATCGCCTCTGCGGACTCTGTATCGATCAGGACCAAGCAGATACTGAACATTTCCGCTTCGACAGTATAATACTTCATAGAAAGTATGACTGTGAAGCTGCACCTTATCTTTGGTATAATTGATGTCTTCCTGGCAATCTACGGTGTTAGAATTCATCTCTAATTCCTGATAAAAATTAGATAAAATAATGCCTTCGGCAATCAGTGTTTTCTGAACTTCTTCATTGCTGATTTCGGTGCCTTTCAGCGCCGAAATCAGCTTTTTATATTTTTTCGCTTCTGATAATTTCATTCATTTCTCTCCTGAAAGCAATGCATATTTTTTCAATAAAAGGTAAAGCTGACAGGAAGACTATAACTGAATTTGGCGATATTTGCAATATTATATGCGATATTTGTAATACAAATTGTAATAATGGTGTAGTATGCTTAATGCACCATGATACATGAGGCCTGAAACATCGTATCAAAAACTAAAAATCACAGATCAGCGGCTTTTTTGCTGCATCAAGGAGGAGCTAAGATGAATGAAAAATCTGTACGTCCTTTTGGCGTAAAGGACCAGCTTGGTTATGTCTTTGGAGATATGGCCGGAAGCTTTGTAAATTTATTTGTAGATGCCTATTTTTTAACATTCTGCACCTATATTCTGGGGATTTCACCAGGATGGATGGCTGGTTTATTTTTAGCAGCCCGTCTCTGGGATGCGATTAATGATCCGATTATGGGCTCTTTCCCGGATCGCTGGCTCATTGGAAAAAGCGGTGATAAATTTAAACCATGGGTAAAACTGTTTATGATTCCTCTGGCGCTTTCCGGTGTCCTTTGTTTTACCAAGGTTCCCTTTGAAGGCATTGCCCTTCACGCCTGGGTTGCATTTTCTTATGTTTTATATGGCATGTGCTATACAGGAACCAGTATGCCTTTCGGAGCAATGGCAAGTGTCGTTTCCACCGACCCGATTGACCGTTCCAAATTGTCCAGAGCAAGAAGTATTGGCGGAACTTTAGTTGGCTTTGGCGCTTTGTCAATTATTCCAGTTGTTTGTTTTGATAAAGAATCCAATATTCTTCCAGAACGTTTTACTATGGTTGCAGTTGTATTTGGAATTCTTTGTGTTGTTTCTTATATGCTTCTGTGCAACCTGACTGTTGAGCGTGTTCGTCAGACAACTACGGAAAAAGAACCCTTTCAATACGGCAAGGTATTGAAGGCAGCATTTAGAAACCGTCCATTAATCGGTGTTATGATTGCTACTGTGGGAAGTATGCTGTATATTACAGGATACAGCCAGCTCAAGAGCTACATTTACAAAGAGTTTTATCAGGATACCAGCTTTATGACTCTTGCAAGTCTTGGCTCTATTCCTGTTATGATGGTTTGTTTTGTTATGGTACCGAAAATCGTAGCAAAATTTGGAAAAAGAACGGTTATTCTGGTTATGAGTACCTATAATCTGCTAGTTTCTTCTTTTATTTTGTTTTTCCAGGTGAAAAGCCCTCTGGCCTATACGGTTCTGGTTTTGCTGGCCACTATTGGACAGACTGCCTTTACTATTTTGATTTGGGCGCTGGTTACCGACTGTCTGGATTACAGCGAATGGAAGATGAATTTCCGTGCAGATGGAAGTATGTATAGCCTGTATACCTTCAGCCGAAAAGTCGGTTCTACTATTGCGTCTGCCGGAGCGGCATCTGCACTTGCAGCGATTGGTTATGTAGCCGGAGCGGGAGCTGTACAGAGCGCGGAAACCGTAAACAATATTTACTATCTGGTAAATGCAATTCCGGTTATTACTTGTATTTTGGAATTGATTGGTATTGGAATTATCTTTAACTTAGATAAAGAGAAGACTGCAGAAATGTATGCAGAGCTGGAAGCCCGCAGAAAAGCAGCAGCTCAGAGATAAGATTAGGGATGGGAAGTGAGCTTCCGGTCGGGAAATAGGCTTTACAGGAAATAGGCTTTAGAAAAGGAGGCTTCTATGGGAAAAATTGATTTGCACCTTCATTTGAGTTTTCATTCTCTCCCCAAAGGTGATAAAATGTCTGTAAGCAGTTACCGGGAAATGCTGCCTCATTTAAAAAAATTGGGAATTGAAAAAGGTGTGCTTATGTCCAGCGGGGAAACCCCTTCCCTGCTGCCCATGGGAACCAATGAAGAAAATTACAGGATTGTGTCAGCAGATCCGGAGCATTATGCCTGGATGTGCAATCTGGATTATGACGGAAATCCAGAAACAATTTATGACAGGCTTCTGGCCTGCAAGGAGAAAGGGGCCGTCGGAATTGGAGAATTGATCATAAACCGCAGACTGGATGATCCATTTTTCCACCGGTTATTTGAAGCGGCCGGAAGGCTGAAGCTTCCAGTTACCTTTCATATGAGCCCGGAAGTGGGGTATTCCTATGGTGTGGTTGATGAGCCAGGGCTTCCCCTGCTGGAAGACTGTCTCAGATGTCATCCGGATACCTTGTTTCTGGGACACAGCCAGACCTTCTGGATTGAAATAAGCGCAGATGCGCCTGTTGATAAAGAAGGCCGGAATCGTTGGGGCGAAGGGCCGGTTCTTCCAGGCGGTCGTGTTCCGCAGCTGTTTGCAAAGTATCCGAATCTGTATGGAGATTTAAGTGCAAACAGTGCAGGCTGCGCTATGATGAGGGATCCGGAATTTGGGCTGAATTTTTTAGAAACGTATTCAGAGCGATTATTTTTTGCTACAGATATGGTCAATACCGAAATGATTTTCCCTCTGGGACAATGGCTGGATGAACAGGCAGCGGCCGGAAAACTGACAAGGGCTGCCTATGAAAATATCTGTTTCAAAAACGCGAAGCGAGTGTTTGGGCTGTAACAAAGACAAGAGTATTTTGAAATGGGAAGGAGAGTATTTATGGAACTTCGTACACGTATTTTGCCTCGCATGTTAAACAGCGAGGTGGAAGCATATTTAGAAGAAAATGATATCATTATTGTTCCTGTTGGAACTGTAGAAATGCACGGCGGAATGCCTTTAGACAGTGAAACCGTCATCAGTGAGGCTTATGCCTTAAAGATGGCAGAGGCCTGCAATGGCCTGGTATTAACCGGACTTCCGTATTTTTATGCAGGTGCAACGGCAACCGGCCGCGGTACAGTGCAGGTTTCTATTCGTCAGGGAATTGATTATTTAAGCGCAATTGCCCATAGCCTGCTGCGTCAGGGCTTTAAACGTCAGATTTATATCAGCTTCCACGGCCCGGCTCATATGACCTGCAGCCCTATGGTACGAGACTTTTTTGATGAAACTGGTGTTCCGATTCTTTACATGGATTTGACCATGCAGATGCTGAAGAATGCAAAGGATCTGTTTAAAGGCATGGACAGTTTTCATTCTATTACAGTAGGAGCTTATCAGATTATGGGGCGTTTAGGGGATGTTCCGCTGACGACAGAATATTTCCATCAAAAGCTGCAGACATGCAAGGAATTTGACGATATTTTTGGTCTTGCCTATCAGAGCGCTGCCATCGGCTACTGCTTTGCTTCTCCGGAGGATCATATGAGTACACCTGCGATTCCTGATGAAGAAACACGTCAGCGTCTTGCAGATGAGGGAGAAGAACTGATTAAGGCCCTGGTAACCCGCATGGATCTTCCTCATGTTGCTGAGCAGATGCGGAATCTGGAAGCGTATAATCATGTAAATGAGGAAAAATATCCATGGATGCCAAGTGCATTTTATAAAAATATTTGAGAATACTGTTTTGAGGCAAAAGCTGTTTTAAATCCGGAGAGTATCGATCTCCGGATTTTTAATTTAATTTCCTTGAGGCCAGCATATCGTTTTATCAATTTCTCCGGTGTATTCCTCTTTATCTTCTGAAATAGTGAAAAAATGTTCTTGTTTATAGAATTCTGCTGCACACCGTTTTTTTGATATACATTTGAGGGTCAGGACAAAATGATTTTTTTCGCATGCTCTAGAAGGTGTTTACCGATGCTGGCACAGCGGGATTCCTGTTTTACAAAAATTCTAGCAATATAAGCTTCTTTCAGGCCGATAAAGCCATGTATGTTTTCCTCTATCTTTATTTCGAATCATTTTTTTATCTACTTACATTTTAATGTATACCATGATATTGTTTCCGGATATTATTTTCAATCTCATAGAGAAATTATTTTTCCTAATGAAAACTTCTTTTCTTTTTTTCAGCTGCAGGAGGAGAAGCAGGAACGCATCTATTTTACATAGAACATTAAATTTTGAACATGAAAACCTTATTTGTTGTATTCATTCTTTGTTCAAAAATGACTATAATGTGAACATTAAATGAAACGGGAGGAATTTACAATGAAGTTGAAAAAAGTGATGGCTCTTGTGATGACAGGTACTCTTGCGGCGTCTGCACTGACTGCCTGTTCATCTGGTAAAGATAACGGTAGTACAACACAGGCAGAAGCCAATGGAGGCACTGAAAAAGAATCAAGTGCTGAACAAGGTGCGGAAAAGACTGTGATTAACATTTGGACTAAGAATCGTCACGATGCAACGTATGTTCAGGCAAAGGTTGACGAGTATAATAAAACCAATACGGATAATATCGAAGTTGTTTACACGCTGTATACAGATAACTATAAACAGGCCGTAGATATGGCTGCGCAGAACGGGGAGTTACCGGATATTCTGGTTCAGCAGAACCAGGTGTTTGACAGCTATTTTTCAAATGGGCAGTGGGCAGATTTATATCAGTTTATGGATGATGATATGAAGGAATACTTCGCAGACGTGATTACTCCTGGATACAACGAGATTGACGGAAAATTATATTTTATTCCGACAACAGGTTCCACCTGCCGCTTATTCTATAATACAGAAATTTTTGAACGTGTAGGAATCGAAAATCCTCCGACTACTTTAGAAGAAATGGTGGAGGATGCAAAACTTATTACTTCTCAGCTGAAAAGTGAAGGTATCTACGGTTTTGCACAGAACATGAAGAGTGCAAGTTCTGCATTAGCCCGTTCTATGGTTGTTGGACTTCAGAGAGAAACCGGTATGCCCTGGGGATACGATTTTGCAAAGGGGGAATATAACTTCAATAACTGGGCAGATACATTAAATCTCTGGAAAGAATTGTTATCAGAAGAATGTGCATTCCCGGGATGCGAGTCTCTGGATATTGATCCACTGAGAACCCAGTTTGCTGCAGGAAAGATTGGTATGTATTTCTCATATTCTGCGGCAGAACCAGGTGTTTATGAAAATCAGTTCCCGATGGATTCCTCTAAATGGAATGCTGCTCCAATCCCCACAGTTGGAGGAAAAGAAACCGGAAAACAGGCATATGAGGGAACCGGTGCTTATCTGTTAAATGCAAAGAGTCCGAATCTGGAAAAAGCATTCAAGGTTTACAAGGACATCTTTACAAGTGAAGAATATCAGATAGGGTATTATGAAGGCGGATATGGTGTCAGCATCATTCCTTCTGTTCTTGAAAAAGCAAATCCGAGTGAAAACTATAAGAAGAAAGAATGGCTCCGTCTTAATCCAGAATATGATGCAATTCTTCCGAAGCCTCCGCACAGTGCATTTACGGCTGGTATGATTGTAGAAGGTGAAGATATGTACAAGACCTGCGAGTCTATTTACTATGGTGATGCTGATGTTACTTCTACACTTCAGGATCTGACAGACCGATACAACAAAGCATACCAGGATGCGGTTGCAAATGGCACAGGATATGAAATTAAGATTGATCATTATGATCCGAAGAATCCGACGATTGAATAACAGGTGATCAGATTCCTGCATAAGATATATAAGGGGGAACTGCAGATTCTGGCAGTTCCTCTTTTTTGCTCTTTTTTGAGGAAATTCATGGAAAAGAAAGGATATGGCCTATGAAATCAACAACTCAACCATCTGTCAGAAAGAAAAAAGTAATCCGGAAAAATCTGGAAGCGTATTCTTTTCTGATTCCAAACCTGATTTTATTTATCGGATGTTCCGTTTATCCTGTTTTATGGGCATTAAAATATGCATTTTATCAGTATGGAGGATATGGAACCGGAGCTCCGCGTTTTGTGGGACTGGAAAATTTTGCAAGGGTATTTCGAGATGGAATTTACTGGGAAAGCTTATTACGTACGTTTACTTATGGATTTGGAAAATTGCTGATCATTCTTCCGCTGGCCTTTTTTCTGGCTTTTTTGTTAAATACCCATCAAAAAGGTCACGGAGCCGTTCAAAGCATCATTTTTCTTCCAACGATTATGAGTTCTGCAGTTATGGGGCTTGTGTTCTATCTCTTATTTAATGCGTACAATGGTGAAGTCAATAAATATCTGATGGAAGCGCATATCATCAGCCAGCCAATTAACTGGCTGGGCAAAGAACACGCCATGAAAACTCTGATTTTGACGGCAGTTTGGGGTGGTCTTGGTAACTATATGGTATATTTTATTGCCGGTATTCAGCAGGTTTCCCAGGATGCCATTGAAAGTGCCCGAATTGACGGAGCAAACCGGCTTCAGTCCATCTGGTATATCATCATTCCGATGCTGGGGCCGATCTTAAAAATCATTCTGATGCTGGCAATTACCTCTGCATTTAATGATATCAGCAATGTAATGGTATTGACTGAAGGCGGACCAAACAATGCAACTATGGTGGCTTCTCTTTACAGCTACCGCTATTTCTTCCCGGTTTCTGCAACAGAAGCAGTTGTACCGCAGTATGGATATGGTGCGGCACTGAGTATTATTACTGCCTGTGTTGCCGGAATGGTGACAGTGATTTATCTGAAGCTTTCTAAGCGACTGGATGATATTTATTAAGGAGGAAATACCATGGAGCAAACAGTAGTTTATAAACCCCATATGACAAAAAAGAAAGCAGTTCTTGGTACAATTAAGTGGCTGTTTCTTGGGGGGATGATTATCTTTACCTTGTATCCGATTATTTATACCATTTTGGGTTCCTTGAAAACAAATGCAGAGCTGACAATGGGAGGTAATTTTTTTCCTTCAGAATGGCATTTTGATAATTATTATAAGGCTTTTGTAGAAGCAGATTTTCTGACTTACACCAAAAACAGTATTTTTGTCAGTTTCTCAGTTACGATTCTTGCAGTTGTGACCTGTTCACTGGCAGGATTTATTCTGGCAAGGCGGGAATTTGCAGGAAAGAAAATCCTGATGGCTATGTATATGTCTATGATGTTTGTTTCTCTTGGTTCGATTACTTTGTATCCAATTTATGAAGTGATGCATGCGTTGAATTTACACAAATCACCGATAGCATTGATTATCGCCCTGACTGGTGGACAGGCAACAAATGTATTTCTGGTTATGGGATTCACAAAAGCGATTCCTAAAGAACTGGATGAAGCAGCAATTATTGATGGATGTTCGATTTACCAGGTTTATTACCGGATTATACTTCCTCTGACCAAACCGATTCTGGCTGTAGTTGCCTTATTCTCATTCCGGAATGCATGGAATGATTACATTACTGGTTTGGTTATGACAATCACAGCGCCTGCATTAAAGACATTGACAGTTGCAGTTGTACAGTTAAAATACTCTGTCAATGCAGCCGCTGAGTGGAATATTCTTCTGGCAGGTGCGTCTATCGCGATTGTTCCGATTTTGATTGTATATATGTTTGCAAACAAACAGTTTATTGCCGGCCTTACGTCGGGTGCTGTCAAGGGATAAAAGTTATGATATAATGATTGCTGATTATTGAGGCTGCCGTTTGAAGCATGGCGGCAGCCAGATGACAGCAGGAGAGTGCATCATGAAATTACATGTTGAGAATTTAAAATTTCGTTATCAGATCATCGTATTATTTCTGATTCTGTTCCTTTTTTTATCTATGGGGAGTGGGATCAGTTTTTACTATCTTTCCGTAAAAAATGTTACAGATAACTTTTCCAACAGTGCCAGCAATACGGTGGGACAGATGAGAAATACACTGGATATCCGGATGGAGATTATCAGTGATCGGGCAAAATCCATGTTATTAAATAATGCATTTTCTGATCCGATTGTTTCCTATGTGAATAATCCTACTCTATATAATCAGGTAGTTGCTCACAGTGTTGTCAGTGATTATCTGAGTGATTTTGAACGGGGCGAGGCATTGATTGATTCTTCCTGCCTGTTTGCGGGAGGAGAATTGTTTGATGACTATGTGCGTATCAGAAAACCAGATTTCGAGTTCCAAAATTCCCTGTATTATACTATTTACCAGGAGAATCCTCTGGCGGTTCAGTGGATTCCGCCGATAGAAAATCCAGTTTATTATGGAGAAAATCCGGTCATTTCCTGTGAAAGAAGGTTTAAAGTTCCAGGATGTTCCGAATGGTTTTATTTTATTTATCACTTGGATTCCGAGCGTTTGTTTAACCTGATTACAGGACAGTATCCATTTTTTGATAATATTGTGGTTTTGGACGCAGATGGAAATCATATGATTGGCAATCAAACAATAGAAGCAGAAGAGCTTTTGGGATTGTGGGAAGAAAAGGAGACGGATACAAAGGAAATATTAAGTGCGGATCTGACGGTTCAGGGACAGGAATATCTGGTAAAAAGCTGTGATATTTCGACCAATGGCTGGAAACTGTTTGGTTTAAAGTCAAAAACGGAGTTGTTGGATAGTCTCAGAACGTTGCGGAGAAAAATTCTGGGAATCTCTCTTTTTCTTTTGATAGTTGGTCTAGTCAGTATCATTTGGGTATCTAGGCGTTTGACAGCTTCATTAAGCCGGCTGGAACGAAGTATGCGGAGCGTGCAGAATGGGGAATTTAATGCCAGATTTTTTTATCCTTATCAAAATGAGGTTGGCAGTCTTTCCAGAAGCTTTAACTGTATGATTGAAGAAATTCAGAGTCTCGTGAAAAAACAAGAACAGAGCATTGAAGATCTGATTGTGGAACGTAACCGAGTGGCTGAGATTCAAAAACAGAAGCGACATGCAGAGTTAAAAGCACTGCAGGCACAGATCAATCCTCACTTTCTGTACAATACATTAAACACTATTACTTGGCAGGCGGCGGATCAGGGAATATACGATGTCAGCCGGATGGCAAACTCTCTTGGAAAGTTTTTTCGATTGAGTCTCTCTCGAGGGGCAGAGGTAATCAGTCTGGCAGATGAAATTGAACATGTACGCTGTTATCTCAGTATTCAGCAGATTCGCTATCAGGATAAACTTCGTTATCGGATCGAAGTGCCGGAAGCATTGCTGGGATGCCGTGTTTTGAAACTGATCTTGCAGCCGTTGGTAGAAAATGCGATTTACCATGGAATTAAAGAAAAAGAAGGAATAGGTGAAATTGTTATTACTGCATCAGCAGAAATGAAGGATGGAAACAGCGTGTTGTCTTTGTATGTATATGATAATGGTGTGGGTATTCCGGAAGAGAAGCTCACGCAGATTCACAGAGGACTGCGTTTCGGGGTTAAGAATATGCAGGATGGATACGGTATTTATAACGTGAATGAGAGAATTGGACTTTATTATGGCGCGTCCTTTGGACTTTCTTATGAAAGCCAGGCAGGTGTCTGTACGAAGGCAATCATTACAATTCCCATGAAGAATCAGGAGGAGAAGATCCATGTATAAAGTATTGATAGCAGATGACGAAACGTTTGTCCGAAATCTTCTGGAAAAGAATCTGCGTGCCAGTGGACTTCCTATCGAAATTACTATTTCAGCAGAAAATGGACAGGAGGCGCTGGAAAAGGCATTTTTGTCTCCGCCAGATATTGTGATCACGGACATTGCGATGCCGATACAAAACGGTCTGGAATTGATTCGCAGCTTAAAGGATCATGGAATTTCTTCTAAAAATATCATTATCAGTGGGTATGATGAATTTGATTATGCAAAGAAAGCGATTGCACTGGGAGTTACAGATTATTTGCTGAAGCCTTTTATGCCGGAAGAACTGATATCCGTGTTTGAAAAGATCATACATGATCTGGACAGTCAGAAAATACTTCATCAGAATTTAAATCTTTTGATGGAGCAGGTGGACAAAAACAGGTTCCACAATCGTTCTAATATGCTGCGGTCTTTGTTAGACGGAGCAGTTTTATCGAAGGAACAGATATCGCAGCTGGAATTTCCAATGGAAACACCTACTACAAAATATATGACTTGTCTTTTAAGTTTGATAGGAACGATATGGGATTTTCGACTTCAGGAAGAGGTGGAGTCTTTTTTCAAATTGATACAGACAGGATACTTTTCAGAAGCACTTATCTTCTATGTGGTAAGTCTAGAACCATCTAAGCTGATTCTTTGCTTCTGTTCTCAGATAAAAGACGAGCAGATTTTTCAAAATGAGATTTTAAAAGGAATAGAAAAGCTGTCAAAGAGTCTGATGCAGTATTACGATATTACGGTGTATGCTTCTCTGGGAAGAAGCTATCACGCGTTGAATGGTCTGAAAAATTCGTATGAAGATGCTCTGATGATCTGGAAAGAAGCATTGAATCCAGAAAAGAGAATTAGAATTTTTGGAGAAAACCAGGAAGAACTGAAGCTGGAGGAAAGCGATGTTTCTGATCAGATTAAGAATACCAAAAGTTGTATTCGCGGAGCTGTTATGAATGGAAACCGTGAGGAGGCATTAGGACTGACACATCAGCTGATGAATTTGTATGTTTCTATTTCCAATAAGGGAAGTGAATATATTCTGGTTTCTGCTGGAGAACTGATTTATGGTGTGGCAGATGATATGGAGAGAAATGGATTTGGCAAGGTAGAAAAAGATCATATGCCAGCTTTCAGCCAGAACATGGTATCAGCTTCTCTTTTGGAACTGCGAGGACTGTTGGAAAATTATCTGATCTATTGCTGCCAAAAGGTATCAGAAAATCTTTCTCAAAACCGTTCAGAAATTGCGGTTCACATGGTTCAGAATTATTTGGAAGAACATTTAAAGGATCACACCATTTCGATTGAAAGTGCTGCAAAAACAGTACATTTTAGTGTTAGTTATCTGCGGCAGATTTTTAAAGAAGTGACAGGAGAAAGTTTTAATGAGTATCTGATTCGGAAACGGATGGAAAAGGCTGGAGAATTGCTGCAGAACACCTCTATGAAAATTTCGGATATTGCGGAAAGCTGTGGCTATGAGAACCAGAGATATTTTGCCAGCAGTTTTAAAAAATTTTATGGATGTACACCGACAGATTTTAAATTACTTGTAGCAAAAGAACATTTATATTAGGAGGTATGGGGATATGATCCAGTTTACCAGTGAAGAAGTGGATAAATTAAGAAAAAAAAGCAAGGCATATCCGCTGACTATCGAAAAATTAAAACGCGATGTTGAGGAAGTATTTCATGGGAAACAGATCGTTCCGAAAACGGGAATTGCCAATTGGACGCTTTATTATTATTGTCCCGATTGTTCTGTTCAGCTTCAATTTAAGCGGGAAAGTCCGACAGTGCATATCTGCCCAAATTGTGGAAAAGCATGGACCGGGGAACCGTATGACAGTGCCTGGTGGGGACTGATTAACAGGCATAACTATGACGCTGTATTTGGTATGGCGATTATTTGGCTGTCTACAGGGGAAGAAGCTTATGCGAAGAAAGCCATTGAGATTTTAATGGCCTATGCGAAATATTATCCAGATTATGAAATTCATGGGAATATTCCCTACAATGGACCAGGGCGTTCCGGAGCACAGACGCTGGATGAAGCTAATTTCCAAAGAAGTTTTGCTATGGCTTATGATATTCTTTCAGAATGTATGTCAGAAGAAGAAAAAATATATATCCGTGATCGCATGTTCCTTCCAGGGGCACAGTTTCTTCTGGAACATCGTCACAAACAGCTTCATAACCATGAGGTTATTATCAATTCAGCAATTGCGGTTATTGGAATTTTGTTTGACCGTTCGGAGTTAGTCGAAGCCGCTCTTTATGAGGATTACGGCATTGTATATCAGTTAGAGCATGGTATGCAGCCCAATACTATGTGGTTTGAGGGATCATTTGGATACCATTTCTATGCCTTGACCAGTTTCTTTGCATTTGAAAAATTTGCACTTCATACGAAGTACAGCAATATACATCATAAAAATTACAAGGCAATGATGGAACTTCTCTGTGACTATATGGAACCGGATTACGGGATTCCTATGCTGAATGACACCAATTATGGACACTTGGGGAATATGAAAGATTTATATGAATTTCCATATCGAGAGCTAGGGGGCAAAAGGTTGGCGTTTGTCCTGAGCACGTATTATCAAAAGGAAAGCCGGGACAATCTGGAGGCTTTTTTATACGGAGCTGATACTATTGAAACGGATATGCTTCCGCTGGAAAACTTCCACACAACCGGAGATACGTCAGGCCATACCATTCTGCGGGGACCGGAAGGACGTTACCTGCTGTTCAAACACGATCGCTACGGCGGGGAACATGACCACTATGACCGTCTGGGAATCAGCTATCTGGCTTATGGAAAGCCGGTGTCCAGAGATCTGGGAACCACGGGCTACGGGGCCAGGATGCACTATGATTTCTACAAGAACACAGCTTCACACAATACGCTGGTGATTGGAGAGGAGAACCAGTCACCGGTTAATGCAGAGCTGACCCGTTATGAGGAAAAAGATGGTGTGATCTATGTGGAAGCAGAGGCAGACTGGACAAAACCGTATGAAATGCCAGACAGCTTTACTATTGTACAGTGGTCAGAAGAAAATTACCGTACAGTTACTATGAAACGCAAGATTGCCTGGACGGACCGGTATTTTGCAGAGGTATTTCTGGCGGATGGAATTCCGGAAGGAAAAACAGCAGACTGGATGATGCACTTCTCAGGAACACAGATTCCGGGAGAAGCAGATGAGGAAGCTGCCTGTGAGAATCATTTTACAGGGAAACCGCTGACGTATCTGCATGATATCAAAACAGATCCGATCAAAACGGAAGGTACTTATGAGAAAACATATGAATGTGACGGAGTATTTACGAAGATCTATGGACTTTCCAATGGACAGACCGTTATGACAGCAACAGGACCGGATAATCCGTCTTCAGAAGAAATTTCTTACCTTGTGGAACGCCGTCATGGTAACAGGATTTTCTGTGCCCATTTGATGGAGTCCTGGACGAAAGAACCCTATGTTAAGAATGTGGAGTTTCAGGTGAGTGATGAGAAAATAACGGCAGTGGTAACTGGCTGCGATGGAAAAGAATCGGCTGTAATATTTGAATTATAAAAAGAAATCATGCCTTTATTAATATTCGTTTGGTCGGAAATGACAGAACAGATGTTCACTGCTTCTGTACTTTTGAAATCGTTTGTGGTATACTAAAATCCAATGCCTGAGTCCTTTTTATATGGTTTGTTCCTGTTTCGTCCATATAGAATTACATGGGT
>ERZ836760.226-NODE-226-length-90879-cov-104.748018_pt1 | contig 90879 bp, 87 predicted proteins | sample MGYA00519941_ERZ836760 | MGnify/ENA primary metagenome ERZ836760 (study PRJEB31850, sample SAMEA3708807) | human gut metagenome | biome: human gut; feature: human-associated habitat; material: faeces | place: China | collected 2014 ... | reverse complement strand
CATCTCACCATTTTCATTATAAGAATATGGATAACGGGTCGGATCACACAGAACATGAAGCGGGTTTTCCTTGGAATACTGTGAAATTATACTTTTTTCTTTCTCCGTATATTCCAGATTCTTAGTTTGTATGCTTTCATAATTTTTATTACGAAGCGTCGTTTTCCAGTCACCCTCAACTGCATTCATCTGGTCGATTGCATAATTGATCTCATTCAGCAATTCTGTATTACCTTTTTTAACAATGACATAGAAATCGCTGCTGTCAAATTTATCCACGATACGCTCATTGTTTGTTTTCCTCATAGAAGTGGCAGCAATCGCATCAACATTTCCGCTCTGAAGAGCTTCCTCCATCTCTGCTGTCGTATCAAAATAAAATGGATCATATGTAAATCCTTTATTGTCTGCAAAATCCGCAAACTCTTTATCTCGTGAGCTTCCGTTCAAAAATGCCACACGCATACCGTTGTAAGTACTGTAATTGCCATCCACAATCGTGCTGTTGTCACTGCGGACGGTCAGAATCCCATTATTGGTTCCGATCGGACGTGAAAAATCAAACGTTTCTTCTCTTTCCGGTGTTTTGCGGGGAGATGTTACCATATCAATCTCGCCATCTTCAAGCATCTGCTGCATATCATCCCAGCTCTTATCATATCCGACATATTCGTAATCTACATCCCAATAACGGGCCATCAGCCGAAGAAAATCATAGCCATACCCACTGCGGTTGCCTTCTTCATCCATCACATGATAACCATCCATGGCAAAGAAACCGACTTTGACAGTTTCATGCTGCGAACTGTCCTCGGCTGCATATGCAGTCAGGGGAAAAAACATCATACACACGCATACAAAAACCAGTAACACTGCCACATATTTCTTTGCTCTCAAAATCATATTAAATCTCCTGTCTGGCAAATATATTTCTCTATATGTCCTTTTCCTGCTTCGCGCATGTAATGATACAGTGGAACAATTAAAACAAAACGGTTCGTCCGTTTTGTTGCGGTGCATTCATAGCAAATCGCACGGCATCACGGTCGGTCATGGGATCTACAATGCCAATCGTCAGGTGCTCCTTGTGAAGCAATAAGAGCGCCCATAGATCAACTTCCTTCAGAACAACCTCTACGGTCTGCGTTTCGCCGGGCATCAATTTCGGAAGAGAAAGAGGAAGCTGCACCGTGCTTAGCGTGGTACCGTCTGCGCTCTCCAGATAAAGATTCGCTGCCCAATCCCAATAAAATGGGGCGGCACCCTCATTTGCCACAGTCAAGCTGACCACAGCTTCTCCGTCATGCGGCATCAGCTTCAGTGTTGTCACACGGAGCCGGTAGCCCAAACGCTTTAAGACCGCCTGATATCCCTGTGAATATGCAGGCTGTGCTGCTTTCGGACCAAGAAAGCTCATGTGAGAAGCATCCAATAGCTGCAGTGTGCGGGAAAGCTCTGTGTCCAGCAGCTCCTCCATCGGCAGGCTGCTGGTAAACTCGCCGCCTACGGGCGCATCCTGCCAGAAATTCTGCATAGCAGAAAGTCCATTCGCTTCTTTGCCGTACCAGCCGCCGTTTTTGATCCAGTTCAGCCACTCATTGGTGTCCTTTTCGTGGCCGGTCATATCGTTGTAAAGACCAAGCCGGTTACTTACAGCGATGTTGAACGGTCGCCGCATCAGGAGCTTTGCATTGGAAAATGCATTCAGATAGTCTGTTGCATATTGATCCCGAATGGTTTCGTCCGGCATAGGTACAAGACCATCGCTGCTTTTGATATGCCATTCGCCCCAGTGGCCGAGACTGCCCAGTTCTACATAAGTCACAAAGCCATCTGCGTCAAAATGCTCGGCCAAGGCTGAAACAACTTTATGGTGTGCGGCACGAAGGATATCGTTTGCATAATCCGGGGAATAACCTTTGCCATACGAGGTACTGTACCAGCTGCCATCGGCAGTCTGAGCATATAACCACTCCGGAATATCAAGGTGCTTCTTCTGGCCAGGTACGTCACAAACGAACCGCAGTACCAGATGGATGCCCTGCTCGCGCAGGGCGGCAAGTCCGTACCGCTGTTCGATAGCATCCCACGCATACTGGCCTTCCGTTGGTTCCACCTCTCGCCATGTCAGCTCCAGATAGCGCAATGTGGCATTCGGATGGTCCGTACTGCCTGCCATTGGAGCGTAGCCGATCTGTGCGTTGGAAAAGGCAGACGGATCTTCCTGATAGGTACGCGTGCAGATCATATTCCGAACCATACCAAACCCCACCCCAAGCAGACAAACCGCAGATACGAAACCTTTTGAAAGCTTATCCATGGTATTCGCCATTATATTGGATCAGTGTAACATCCTGTACGCCATTTACGGCGCGCAGGCGATCTGTAAATTCCAGATTCGGGTCTTTGCTGAATACCTCTACCGCCATTTCGGTGCTATCCTTGCGCATGGTCTTGGACTTTACCACAAATTTGCAGCGGCCAAAGGCACGAACGATATCGTCTTCTGCGTCTGTACCAAGATAGTGAATGACAGCAATGTACACTCTGCCTTTGGCCTGCCAGTGGTAGAAAAAGAGGATCATCCCGATCATGACAACGGCTGTTACAAGGCCCAATGCGTACATACCGGCACCGGCTGTAATGCCGGTAGTGATCGACCAGAACAGGTATAACAGATCCAGAGGGTCTTTGACGGCAGTACGGAAGCGGACGATAGACAACGCACCGACCATACCAAGGGAGATGACAACGTTGGTACTGATGGCCAGCGTTACCATGCAGGTCAGCACACACATGCCGACCAACGTGACAGCAAAGCTGCGGGAATATACAACGCCGGTATAAAACTGCCGATAGACAAGATAGATGAGGATTCCCAATGCCAGTGCAGTCAGCAGGGCAAGCGCCAGTTTGGGAGCATCGTATTGGGTAAAGGTGTTCAGGACGGATTTTTTGATAAAGTCTTTTGTGCTCATGGGCGAAAGGTTCCTTTCTATAGGGCTCAGGTCTCCTGCCAGTATGCAAATCCGTTCATATAGGCGGTTTTGTCACAACAGAGGACATATTTTGATACAGCCGTAAGCTCCTGCGCACGGGGCGGCAGAAGATTCCGGACGATTTGGGGCAGATATTCTGTAAATTTTACTTCCATTACCAGCTTACCCGGTTCCAGCACCGGAAGCGCAGGAAGCGTGGAGTCGAAGATATCCCGGCTGCCAACCGCGGCGCGTACATCCGTATCAAAGGTGATGCGTACCGTACCGGCATCCATGATCCATGGCTCGCGGTCGTAGTCTACAATAACACGAGGACGCAGCATGTTACAGATACACTCGGTATAGAACTCCTGACACAGGCGGTAACGGCTATGCAGGAGAAAATCATAGTCCCCGGCGAGAATGGAATCAAACTCTGCGTGGGTCAGAGGCGCGGCTTCTTTATAGATATAACTGCCAAATTTTTTCTTTCGCTCCAGCTTGATGCTGCGGTCGCTGCAGTTATAAATGCGGATGCGGTATTTCTTGCGCAGCAGCACGCCGGCATCCTTTTCTTCATAAGCGGTGTTCCAGTAATCGTCAAAATATAAGCTGCGAATGAAGTAGCCGCCGTTCGTTGCATGGGGGTCCAGTTTGAGGATAGGGGACATCCGCGCGGTCAGCTCGGCCTTGTCGGCCCACGAGATAAGATACTTTAGTTCATGACGATAGTGCTCTGTACCGGTGCATCGTGGAGGGGCCAACAACTGATGATACAGCATCGATATCTGAGGCTTAGACATCTTCATAGGTGTCCTCCGCAATGCTGCCGTCCGGCTGGACGTAAAAGCAGAGCATGCCATAATGCTTGCCTGCTTCGGTAACATAGTAGTCAAAGGCATCCTGCGTATAACCAGAGGCATTGGTCGCTCTTACGCGCAAAAAATACTGCCCGGCCGGGAGCGTATCCATGGTAAGCTCTGGCAGGATCAGATTCTCCTGCCGAAAGAACGTAGTCGTAAACAGATAATCCTTTGCAAGCTCAACAGTATAGTAAATGTTTTCAATCTCGAAGTTATAAGAGGGGTCCCAGTTCAGCAGAAGGGAGCCGTTTACCACCTGCGGCTTGCCAATATAAAATGGCATGGGTTTGCGGTAGCTCTCCCAATAGTAATTATAATTTTCATCAATTTCCGGCCAGATACTTTTCAGGACCTCTTCGTATTCGTCATGTGTGATGGGAACGTTCATTCGGTCCGGCATCTGCCAGACATATTTTTCCGTTACGCTTCGGTAATGCTCCATCATGGACTGAATGCGTTCCTCATTCATGTAAGCATAAAGCTCCTTCATGGCGGTATCCAGCAGATCGCGGTAACTTTGCGTTTGCAGACAGCGCCGGAACAGGACATTGCCCCAGTAATTGCTTACACCACGTTCCCAACTTTCGGAGTCGGAGAAGTTAATGATCTCACGTTCCCGGCGGCGGAGCATACCGTCATTGTCCCAGTCCCACAAGTACCATTTGCTGGAGTTTTGAGGGCTGTACAAGTAGACGTTGCGATTTTGGGTGTCCGTATTGCCGGTTAACAACTGAAATGCCATCCAATATGCAATGTTTTCTTTATCAAAGTACGTTACAAATAGCTCATCGTCCATAGAAGAGGATTCATCATTGAGAACATCCAGCATTTTGATCAGTTTGGAATGGTCGCTGTTTCCTTTTATCTCCAAGTGCTTTTCGAACGCAGTTTGGTCATATGCTGGGTCTGTTGTAAGACGAATGACATCTTCATATCGGTAGAACTCAAAAGAATTGATTTTATACAGCTGTCCGTTTGGATCCACACCGTGCGCCTTAAGGGCTGTTTTATTCAGCTGTTCTACCTGCGTGTACAAACCATAATCCTCAAAAACACCGCTGGCGCTATCGGTCAGATCCTTCACATAAAGATGAACGAACTGGGTGCGCAAGCCCATCATCTGGTCGATGCCTTTAATAAGGTCATAGGCCATTTTGTTACGGAAGCGCAGTCCCTCACCCTGATGCTTATTCAGTGCGATCGTGCGCTGGCCTCGCCAGCTGCCTTTGTTTTTCTTTAATTTGACCTTGTAGTTTTTCTGAGTATAACGGCTGGAAGTCTGACCGCGTATTTGTACCGTGGCATTTGGGGCAAGTGTATCGTAACCAACTTCGCCGGCAAGGGGGCCGTTTTCATCGCCCACCTGCAAAAGACCATTCACCTGATAGCGTGCTACGCCCATCGCCGTGTAGTCGTAAGCGGAATAATGGTTGATCTCTGCCCAGCTGTGGTTTGTATTTTCGCTGTCATTGCCGCGGCTCACGGTAAGATACATCGTCACAATGCCGCTGTCATCGTAGACGTTGTACAGCTCTGCGTTGTCGCGCAGGTGGACACTGTTGATTTCAGATGCGGGAGCCTTTTCAATGGACTGGTTGCTTTCTGCACTGGCGGCAGCGGATCCGGCGCTGTCACTTTCCACAGGTAAAACTGCGCAGCCTGCGCACAGACCAGCCAGCGCAACGCTCAACCCCAGCATCCTGCGGCGCGAAATCAGAAACTCCTCATTCATGTGATCGATTTTCCCTCCTGATGGTCTGCCTTGCTGTTTTTGGCATCCTGTTTTTCAAGAAAAATGCCAAGGCGTGTAAAAAGATGTTCTTTGGTTTCGGCTACGATAGGCTGCTGACCCAATACCCGATAGGGCAGGTTGGCGGTAAAGGCATCCAGACGAAACAGAGCAACCAGATAAAAAAGCGCTGCACCTGCCAGAAATCCGAAACCATAAAATGCTGTGTTGAAGAGCAGTGAGAGCAGGGTAAAGGCAGTGGTGCTGGCTGCAAACACAGCTGCCGCCAGAACAGCACCCAGATAATCTGTAAAGTAAAGCAGGATCAGCAGCACCGTATTACCAACGGCGTATAAGCCGTATCCCACGCACAATGTCCGGAAATAGCCATGCATCAGATCATTGAAGCCAAGCGGTAAAAGATTCAGCAGCGTGCCCGCCAGTGAAATGACCCCTGCCGTACAGAACAGCTGCTTGAGGGCAGTGAAGCGAAGCTCCCGGTTGAGCACTGCCAGCATTTCTTCTTCAGCGGTAACGATATCGCCTACAACACCGCCATCGTTGAACAGGCTGTAATAATCCCGGTATTTCGGATAGAAGTTTACCTCTACAGACACCACAAAGTTGATGCTGGTGATCAGGATGCTTAAAAAGGCGATCAGAGCCGGAACGTCGTAGTAAGGTGCACCGTAAAACAGGCCTTTTACCTGCACGCCGATCGGCCCGGACCAATACAGGACCAGATGGGAGAACAGGCCGAGGTTTGTGCACAGGCCGGTAAACGCCAGAGGCAGAAACCGATCGACCCAGCGCAGAAAGGTCCATGGGCTGTCATCGCTTTGCGGGAAATAGCGGTAGAGCAGCACCACATCCCACACCATCATCAGGCCATACCCCATCGTAATGGAAAACAGCATGCCTTCCAGTACAGGAGCACCCAGAATAAAGACGAGCAGATATCCCAGCCCGAAAGACAGCGCGATCGCCGCCAGAAAGGAGCACAGGATGCCCCGGTAATCCTTGATAGCGGTCAGGTAGCTCATGCCGTTCCAGTTCAGGATCATCTCGGCAAACAGCCATAAACATAACAGCCCCTGCAGGAGCGTTGCGCCGGAGAACAACAGAAAGATGCCGTACAGGATGCAGCCAATCAGCAGCATCAGGACGCTGGACCCCCAGAAAGAGGGGAGAATTGCATCCTCGCGTTCTTCGTACAGCATATCGGCCAGATAGCGGGTCACAGGCATGGAGAAAAAGCTGGTGACAGTCAGCGAGGACAGCAGCGTATAGGTGACCATACACACCAGCAAGTCCTGCTGGGTACGCTCGGCCCCGGCCCAGCTGCACAGCAACAGAATACCAAGCTGCAGCGCAATACCCAGCAGCATCGGTCCAGTGCAGATGATGCCGGCATAGCCGTAGGCGCGCAGCCATGCAAACAAACCCTTGCGCCGAAATAACTTTTTTAATTCAAATCCGATTCCTGCCATTTGTTACTCCAAATGAAAATGCTCTGCAGTTGCCTGGTACATCTTCCGATAGTTGTCTAACATTTGTTCGTGATGAAAATATCGGTCTACGCGCTGCTGACCGATGCGCCCCATTTCTTCCCGACGGGCACGGCTGGCACACATCCGTTCCATGGCATCCGCCAGACCCTGCCGGTACATGGGCGGCACACAGTACCCTGCTACCCCCAGATCATCGCCGGGCGCGCCTTCCAGCAGTTCCCGACAGCAGCCCACTTCAGTCGTCACGCAGGGGCGGCGTGCAGCCATGGATTCCAGTACGGAAAGTGGCTGACCTTCCGAGATACTGGTCAGGATAGTAAAGTCCAGCTTTTGCATGTACTGCACCACGTCCACACGTCCGGTAAAGATCAGATTGTCCAGCCGGAGCTGCTTCACCAGGGCATAACACTCCTGCGCATAGTCCTCATCGTCCACACCGCCCATGATGTGCAGGCGAACCTGCGGAACCCGGGAGGAAAGCTCAAAGAAGGCGTAGATCATGGTTTTGATATCCTTGATAGGGGCCAGACGCACTACAGCGCCAATATCGACCCAACCGTCCTCAGGCTTGAGCGGGATGTCGCAAAAGCGCTGATACTGCACGCCATTGGGGATAACGATGCATTTGCTGCCATCACAGCCCATTTCGATCTGAGTACGGCGGGCGTTATAGAACAGACTGCTTACCCGGAACGCTCTGCGGTAGATATCCTCGGACAACATATAAAAGAAGCGGATCCAACGGCTTTTGAAAGAGGGAACGACCCAGTCAGCACGGATGATCTCTTCTTCACGCTCGCGCGTATAGATGCCGTGCTCTGTCAGAAGCACCGGCGCATGGTTCATGCTGCCGCCCAGACAGGCCAACAGGCCGCCATATCCGGTGGAGATCGCATGATAGATCTGCGCTTTTGGCACGCGTCCGGTCAGCAGGTACAACACCGGCAACAGCATGGAGCGCATGGTGTGAAAAGCGTCAGCATAGGGGACATAGGGATATTCCTCCAAGCAGATATCGGTAAACAGTTTCATAAACTCCCGGCTCTGCAAAAAGGAGAGAGGATGCACCTTTTTCTGCTGAAACAGCCGGAACAGCACGTCCCAGTCCGGCGTTCCGAGCCGCAGTAATTCCCGCAAGGCAGTACGCTCTTCTTCGGTAAACAAAACGGGCACATGTTCTCCGTGCAGGCGTAAGGCATCGTCCAGAAATATCTCTTCCACCTCAACAACATTGGATGGAAGGTCGTAGACGAATTTGCCGCGTCCTTCCGCTTTTGCGCCAATGACCCACAGCACAAACTCGTGCTCCTGCATGGCCTGAATATAGGCGTGCATCCAGGTGGAAACACCGCCATGCACATAAGGGTAGGAGCCTTCCAGAATCAGACAGATCCGCATTCAGCTCATGCTCCTTTCCGCTCAATGTGCACCGTTCCGGCGGTGGCCTTCAGCAAGTATAGATCTCCGGTCAGGTGGGTCAGCTCGCCATTTGTTACCCGGCCGGGCGTTCCTTCATTGGCACGGAAGAAAAGCCATGCTTCATCGACAAAATTGCCGAGATGCAGGGTCCACGCGGTGTCGGTGCTGTCCAGCGCAACGGTCAGCTGCGCGTACCGTTGGATGGCACCGGAACACTCGGTCCCGGTCTGACGGCGAAGATCCGGTGCAGAGGTGCTGAGCCATTTCAGATAGTCCTCCAGACCGCCTTTGTACACTTCCCAGCCTTCCGCTGCACCGCGGTCTTCATCCAACAAGTCATCCGGGTGCATAAAATGCGTGCTGACATAGTGCATATTCAGCTCACTCATAGCCGCTAGGCGCATATAAGTATCACCAACCATACCACCGGACACGATACGAGGCTGCTCCACGATACCATCCGTTGCCACACCGAACTCCTGTACATAGGGCAGATCTGTGCCGTCTTTAAAATAGGTGCTGGCAATGGTACGGATCTGCGGAACTTTTGTGCCAAGCACCCGTCGGCCTTCGGCAGAGAGAATGTTGGAGGGCGGAACATATACCGTGCCATTCGTGTAAGGGAGAACGGTTTGCTGAAATTCAATCAGCTCTTCCATGGCGGCTGTAATGGCTTCTTCGCTGGGCCACTGCCGATAGGCGTACAGACCCTTGTAATCGGTATTTGGCAGCACCAGAGGCTGGTGGTTGTAACCGTGAAACCCTATCTCGCCGCCCTGCCGCAGCAGAAGGCTTCCAAAATAACGAAACTGCTGTGTATCTTTTTGACGTGTCGGTTCATCCACGGTGTCATCCTCGTAGTTTTCAATCATGACACCGGTAAAACGAACTCCGTATTTCTGCGCCAGCTGCACCAGATCCGGCCACCAGACTTTGCTGTAAAAGTCGCTGATGCTCATGCTGTAATCTCTGCGGATATAGGTACCATCACCGCCGGGAACAGGAGAAGGAAAATCGTCCAGATAGAACACGGACCCGTTAATGACAGGGTAAGCAGTGGCATCGCATAGCAAGCTGAAGGATGCTGCATAGATACCGCGCATGATTTTGTCGTAAATGCCGATATTGTCTACCACGATTCTTCCGCTGCCCAGTGAAACACTCCACACCAGCGGCGTGCCTTCGTCTCCGGTACGGGCATGCACTGTGGCTTCTTCCCGGAGGCTGACACTCAGAGCGGATTCAAACGGGTCGCTGAATTCATAGCGCTGTCCACCGCCAAGCATAAATTCCTCCGCAGGAACGATGCTCTCTGCAAGTTTATAGTTCCAGGAAGAGGAAAGCACACCCAGTTTCAGAGAAATCACGTCAAAATAGGAGGTTTTGCTCGGCGTCATAGCAAACAGGATGCTGCCGCCCTGTTGTGCCCAGTTCATCAAAGTGATCAGATCCTGTCCCAGTACATCCAGATCAGGCACTAACACCACAACCGTCTTGTAATTGGAAAAGTCCGGAAGGAGAGTGGACGATTTGGAAATATCCACTGCTTGTGTACTGACTTTCATGTCCAGAAGGATCTGATCAAACTGCTTTTTTGCCTCGGACACATTGTCTTGGGTACTGTCATACAACAGGAGATTGGTGACCGGCTGGCCAAATAACGCATTTTGAGCCGGCAGCACAGAGGTCCGGCTCAGGTAATCGATCTTGAAATTGGTTGATGCATACTTTATGCCGCAGCGCTCTGCAAAAAGCACGCCGGCAATCAGCAGAAATACCAGCCAGATCAGCAGCAGTTTGCTCCAGCGAAATTGTTTTAGTTTTGATAGAAAGCGGAGTTTCATTTGGAATCCTCTTTGCCATACCAGAAATTTACGATTTCCTGTCCTTTGGAGGTAAGATAGACATTCTGCTCCTTGATTTTGTGCAGAATGTCCTGGATCGCAGTGCCATTGTGCAGTATGGCGGCCATTCGCAGCTGGAGCAGCCAAGGCTCTTCTCTCTGCGGCCAGCGTTCGGAAAGTGTGTCAATGGTCTGGCGGGCGGTATCATATTCCGCTAAGTCTAACTGGACAGAAGCCAGCTTGCACCCCAAGGTAAAATCCCGACGCGTGCCGATGCGTTTTTTCAGCAGCCGCTCCAACTGGCGCTGCTGGATCTCGGCCGCACGGCCCTGCACATACCCGGATTCGATGTAGCTTTCCAGATAATCGCAGTACCTGCACAGGATATCAGGGTCGTCCGGGTCAGAAGCATATTGCTGTTCATGCTGTTGCAGTGTGAGATCAGCTTCCTTGGAAATTTGCGCCAGAGCAGTGGAAGCATAGTGCACAACCTCACTGTCGTTATTCAGCCGGGCCTGCTGCAAAAGGTGATAATAACTGGTAGGAGCTTCTGTCAGAACTGAGAGGATCAGCTGCCGCTTTTGAAGGGGGTTGTTTACCAGAAGAGCTTCTTCCAGCGGAATGACCTGCTCCTCGTCTGCGTTTCCGGGAACAAGAATGCTTCGGTGGATCTCTTCGTTGATGTGCATTTTTTCCAACGTCTTTTCCAGCAGGTCATCGCCAAATAATGCCCGGTTGGTGTGCAGGATCAGAACACACAAAGGTCCCCAGATGGGGATCAACAGAATCACCGGAAAAAAGTATCCCTTTATATCCAGAATGCCGCAGCGTATAAGCAGCCATAGCACAAGACAGACCAAAAGATGAAGAAGTAACAATACCAATGTTGAAATACTAGCATTCATTAGCAGGATCCTTTTTTGCAGCAGCGATCAGGCGGTGCTGTCCATCCAACGATACAGATGTGACCTGAAATCCTTTTTCGGCCATGCGCTGGGTAAGGAGCGGCAGGTTTTCCTCTGTGGCCTGATTCAGCAGCAGGTAAACGTTCTCGTCTGTGCCAAGTCCGGCAATATCGCTGCTGCGGATGCTGCGCTCCAACTGCGCATAAAATTCCTCTGAAGTTGCAAACTTACCGGAGACGCGCAGCAGCAGATGCTGCGCCATCTTGTCCTCCTGTAAGGTGCAGGCGTTTGCGAGCTGCTCCGCGAATGGCACGGGCCGCATCAGACAGGTGCCCGGAAGATACCATGTTTCCTGAATGGCACTTTCATATTCAAAAGCGCGGATCAGTGCGGTTTCTACCAGACCACACAGGATGCGGAACAGGTTCTGATAATAGAGTGTCATCTGGTTTTCCCCGGCTGTCCGCAGGCTGATGAGCACTACGATCGAACCGTTCTGGCGTACACCGGCTGCATACATGGGAAGATCCGGAGCAAACGTCCGATTGACCCACACACCATCCTGTTCAATGGCACGAAACACATCGATGTATTTATCAACGGCAAGTGAACGGGCAGGAGCAGGCTGCAATCCGGAGCTTGCTGCGGTCAGCCGCGCAAAGGCATACCCCTTTTCCAAGTGATAGATCGTGAGGCTGTGGTTTTCCAAAATATCTTCCATGACCTGTATGGTCTTGCGGTAAATCTCCTGTGGCTGCAGGGTGTTCAGCTGCTGCGTTACAGTATAGATCTTTCCAAAACTGTCTCTGCGGCCAAGGATCTGATGCCGGAAAAGCTGCTTATCCTCCAAGGTGTCCTCATAGAGCTCCTGCGTAAATTGAAGCCGCTGCCGCAGCAGGTTGTTTTCATTCTGTACAAAGCGCGAGGTTTCCGTATTGCGCAGCTGCACATATCCGCAGGAAGCACCTATTATGAAATAAATAAGGAACGGCAGCCAGTAGGACGGCTCGTAAAACAGCAGTACAAGCGTCATTCCCTGCCGAAAGTATCCAAAAATCAAAGAAAGAGACGCGAGAAAAGCTGCAAACACACCGGCGTTCAGGCCGTATACAGTGCCGATAAGCATTACGAAAGCCAACCGGAAATCAACCATCTGGAATTGCGCGTCTGTGTGGGTAAGCTGTACCAGAAGTTCCGTGACCCCCGATGCCAACAAGATCTCGAGAAAGCGCAGCAGCCGGATCTGATTGCGCAGAGTATCGACTATCCGGTGGAGCAGCGGCTTTTTCGGCGTTTGGCTTTTCTGCCATGCATGATAGATCTGTGGCAGGTCGTCCAGCAGACAATAGCGTTGAAACCACCCATATCGGTTGCGTACCACCTTGTCGTCTGCAGGATACGTCTGGAGCGTATCGGTACCGTAGGTCACTTCCAGTGTCGGGCGTAGTTTTTGCAGCGCGGTGCCCAGCATCCGGCAGTCGATGTGAAATACCTCCGGAAGCGTGAAAAGCTCCGGCTGAGGCGTCCATGTATCAAACACGCGATTTACAAGGCTGGCCAGTTCGTCAAAACAGAGTGCGTAAACAGGCTGCGCGGCTTGCTCGTCAAACGAAACCTTTTCGGTGGGGATCTGCTGGAAAAGCCGCTCAAAGCATTTCGGCCCAGATGCCGAAATGCTGTAGATGTAGGGAAGCCGGAAAACCTTGACCTGGATCTTGCTTGTTTTTGCATAGTGCAGACAAAGCTCTTCTGCCGTTCGCGTCAGTATGGATTGACTTGTGGGCGGTGTCAGGACGCTCTCCGGGCCGGAAAAGTAGATCAGCTCCACTTCCTTCTCCCGGAACTCCTGCAAAACGCGGCGAAGCCGATCCAGCTCGCCTTCCGGGTTGTTGTGAGGCAACAGATATTCTGAAAAGTAGACGATCCGGTCAAAATCGTAGGTAGTGTAAAGCCGATCCAACAGCTGCCTGCTATCCAGAATAACTGATTTTATGCGAGTGTCCGAAAGCATATCGTCTTTGCGATGTGTCGTCAGAACGTGATCATCGGGAAAGGCTTCCTCGATCCATTCCTTTGTCAGAAACATCGTGTTTCCTGTAAGCAAAACTTCCATGTCATTTTACCGTTATTGTTTAAGCTTCTGAGAAGAATAAGAGATTTTATAGAATAGTATCATATTGGGTAGAAAGTTGCAAGGACGGGTGCTGAATACAGGGAGATACAGCGAAAATCTTCTAAAAAAGACCATCCGCGGTGATATGTATGAAAATCAATCAATGTTTGCAATTCAAAATCTTTTTCAGTGTTTCTGAAAACTTCATGTCCTGCTCCTTCGTCCGTTTCGCACTCCCCTTCGGGTGCTTGCCGGCACGAAGGAGCTTTTTGTTTTCGTACCGCCGCAGCATGAGGGCATCCATGTTGTCAGCAGTGTACTCCAAGCCGTTCTGATTCAGCACTCTGGCACACCGGGCAAGGCACATACTCGCCAGTCCATAGTCCTGTGTTACGACAATATCTCCCGGCTTTACTCGGTTGACCAGCGCAAAGTCCACACTGTCAGCACCCTTGTTGAATACCAACGTCTGCGCCCCCTCACGTTCGATCTGGTGCGAGGTATCACACAGGATAATGACCGGGATGCCGAACTGCTTTGCAATCTGCAAAGTCAGATCAACCACGGGACAGCCGTCTGCATCAATCAAAATATTCATCGGCTTTCCTCCATCGCCCACCGAAATGCCTTTGCCGTGCGCAGGTCAGCGTTTTTGAAATGCCCGCCGCTGTTCCACTCAAGGGTGCAGTCTACCCCACGCACTGTAAGCTGGCTGTGCAGGGCGCGGATGTTATCACCTACCGCAGCCATGACAGCGTTTTTCGTATGCTCTTCCTTGTCGCCAAGGCTCAGATAAACGCGCTGTGCCTGCATCGGGTGCTGCTGTTCAAACTCCATCCATCCCGGAAACCAAACAGAGGGCGAGGCGGCGGCGATACCATAGAACAGATCAGTCTGGGTGGATGCCCACAATGCAAACAGCCCGGCCAGCGAGTAGCCGCCCAGAATGATCCGGACGTTTCCCGGCAGTGCAAACTGCTTTTTCAGAGTGGGGATCACCTGCTCCGTCAGAAAGCGCAGGGTATCCGCTGCATTGCCGCCGAAACTTTCTTTGCCCCACACCGCAGGAGCTTCCCACGGGGACAGTTCATTGTTCCAGCTTTTCACTGGAATGGCTGCAAACAAAAAGTGGTGCGCACTCTGTGCAATAGCGGCAACCTCGCTTTCCATGCTTTCCAGCTCATGTTCGCCTGTCATTTGGAGCAGCAGGTATTCTGTATGGGCTTCGCCGTAAATGCGGCAAGGTCGGTTCCCGATTAGCATTGTCTGTGCGGTCACTGCGGCATCCTCCCGAAAATTTTCGATAAGCCCAGTATAGCAACTGAAAAATCATTTTGCAATTCAAAAGGCGTTCGCATTCGCAAGCAGTGTCTTCGTAAAAAAGCTGGCACCTGATTTGAAGTTGTGCGAGGCTTCCAGAGTGATGTATCAGCAGTTTTTGAACGATCATGCCGTAGCCCATAAGCGGCAGACGAACCGGGCACGTGGGATTTGAACAGGGCAGCGTTATTCAATACCGCTAAGCTCGCGGTACAGCGTGCGGGCATAGGAATCTGTCATGCCGCTGATATAGTCGGTGACCATCAGAAGCCGGAGGTACAAGTCAAAAGATTCCGTGCCGGTTCGGGTGTTTTGGTAATCCTGCTTGTAATTGCCGGAGAAGATGGCGAGAAGCTTTTTGTCGGCCTTGGAAGGTGCCTGTCCGTCGGTGCAGTATGCAGAGTCATAGTACAGCACGGCGGGAACAAAATGATCCAGCAGAAAATCGAGAATGACCTGTCCGGACAGCTCCAGTTTCAGGATACCGGGCGTATCGAAGGCAAATTTCCGCATGGCCCCTTTCAGAATGTCAATGGTGATGGCGTGATTGGTTCCTTCAAACAGATCACCGCAGTAGGTCCCGGCCATGATCTCTTTATATTTGCAGGAAAAACGGTAGATAGCTACATACATCAGCCACTGACGCGTTTGGGTGAGCCATTTTTTAAATGCAGCGCTGTCGTTTTCTGGGGTGTGGTCTGCACCGCGCTGCTTGGAAAGCTCTTGGATCTGCTCATCGGAGAAGTACTCAGGGCTTCTGTGGGAAACGATCTTTGAATGGTCATAAGAATTTGTGTAATATTCAATGAACTGGTCAAGGGTGAACAGGCCCTTTTTAAAGGCATCTTCCAGATCGGCAGTAGAGTATGCAATGTCGTCGGCTGCTTCCAGCAGGTAGGTCAGCGGATGGCGCACGATGCCTTTGTCGGGAGTGGTGGTCCCAACCGCTTCCGAGATCTGCTCAAAAGTCTCCTGTTCTGCAGCGAAGAAGCCGAGTTTGTGCTTTCGGATATCCGCACTGTCTTTATCAACGGAGCAGGAGTCGGTGGGGTATTTTACCAGCGTGCTGATGATCGCTTTGGACAGATTGAGGCTGGAACCGTGTTTTGCTTTCAGCAGGATCCGCAGCGCCTGTGCATTGCCCTCAAAATTTTCCAGATCAGCGATCATCTGCTCGGATAACCAGCTGCGAAGGGGCTGTCCTTTGTATTTTACATGGTCGAGGTTCTCTTTGAACCAGTCACCGATCACGGTCTCGCCGAAATGCCCGAAGGGCGGATTGCCGAGGTCGTGCAAAAGGCCGGCGCAGAGCAGGACGGATGCGATGGCTTCGGCATCCTCCGGAACGGCAATATCAGTTGGCTTGTACTGTGTTGTGTTTTTGGAGATCATGATGCCAAGCTGCCGGGCGATCGTGGAGACTTCGATCGAGTGCGTCAGGCGGGTTCGGATGAAATCACTCTTATCCAGAGGAAACACCTGCGTTTTATCCTGCAGCCTGCGGAATGCAGCGCTGGAAACGATCCGGCTGTAGTCCTTTTCAAATGCATTGATGGGATACTCCTTGAACGAATCGGGCTCAGGAGGTTCAGAAGAAAGTTTTTCAGTTGACAGCAATTTTGCCCATTCCATAATCAGTACACCTCGCTTTTGAAACGTCGTGATCAAAAATCTGCAAAAGGCATCGGCCTTCCATCACTGCCATTATACAAAAGAAACGCTGCTCCGGCAACAAAAAACGGATTCTCTGAAAAAACACAAAAACTGCAGCTTGAACATGTGCAGAGTTCCAATTTATTTCGGGATCCGAAAAAAGGAAAGCGGAGTGTTATGCTGCGGTGTACTGCTTCCGTCAGATGCACCCGAAATTGAATCAGACAAAAGCTTCCCTTTCCGTGGGCTGTGTGCCTGCGGCGGGAAAGCTTTTTTGTATGCCTGCGGGGCAGGAACGGCGGGATATCAGCCAGATTGCACAAAACGCATTGCACAAAATTGAACAGCTTTTCAGGAAAAAATCTTGCTATTCCGCTTGCGCTCATGTATAATGGACTTAACTTGAAAGGTAGGATGTTTAAAAACACTCTGCCGTATGCTGCTGCAGATGACTTGAAAGGTGGAACATGGGATGTTGTATAAGAAAGCTTCTGAGATGAAACCCACTCCGATCCCCCATTGCATGGGCGGCGAGGGCACCGTGATGATGGAACGCCTGCTGGATGCGCCTGCCGAAATGCTGGGCAAGGGCCGCGCCTACGTGCGCCACACGCTGGCACCGGGCGTGACCATTGGCAGGCACACGCATGAGCACGAGATGGAAAGCATGGTCATCGTCTCCGGCCGCGCTGTCCACATCATCAACGGCGAGGAGCAGATCTTGGAGAAGGGCGACATCATTGCCGCCATGCCCGGCGACACCCACCAGATCGCCTGCCTGGGCGACGAGCCGCTGGTGCTGATCGCACAGGTGCTGTACGAATAAAGGAGGAGCTTCAGATGGAACAGATCCGCAGTGCCGATGTTCTGGCCAGCTTTCCGCAGGTGGATGAGGAAAAACTGAACGCCGCCCTTGCCGCCGAAGCTGCCGCCAGCAACCGCAAGATCATTGTGCTGGACGACGACCCTACAGGCGTACAGACGGTACATGATATTTATGTTTATACAGATTGGACGGTAGAAAGCCTGCGCAAGGGCTTTGCTGCGCCGGAAAAGCTCTTCTTTATTCTGACCAACAGCCGCGGCTTTACCGTGGCCGAGACCACCAAGGCCCACCGCGAGATCGCGGAGAACACCGCCAAGGTGGCCCGCGAGTTCGGCATGGACTACCTTATCATCAGCCGCGGCGACTCCACCCTGCGCGGCCACTACCCGCTGGAGACCGATCTGCTGCGCGAGGTGACGGAGGCTGAGAACGGTTACAAAATGGATGGCGACATCCTGTGCCCCTACTTCCGCGAGGGCGGACGCTTTACACTGGACAACGTGCATTATGTGCGCTACGGCGCAGAGCTTGTGCCCTGCGGCCAGACCGAATTTGCCAAGGACGAGACCTTTGGCTACCACGCCAGCAACCTGTGCGAATACATTGAGGAAAAAACCGGCGGCAAAGTCCGTGCAGGAGACGTGACCTGCATCTCGCTGGAAAGCCTGCGCGCCATGGACTTTGACGGCATCGAGGCCCAGCTGCTGGCGGTGCACGATTACGGCCATGTGATCGTGAACGCAGTGGCGGACTGCGACGTGAAGGTGTTTGCAGTGGCACTGTACCGCACCATGGCAAAGGGCCGTCACTTCACCATCCGCAGTGCGGCCGCACTGGTCAAGGCCATCGGCAATATTTCCGACCAGCCGCTGCTCACCCGGGAAAAGATGGTCACGCAGGAAAGCAAGGCAGGCGGCATCATCGTGGTGGGCAGCCACACCAAAAAGACCACTGCCCAGCTGGAAGAACTGAAAAAAGTACAGGGCATCGAGTTTATTGAGATGGACAGCGACAAGGTGCTGGTGCCGGGCGAGCTGGAAAAGGAAGCAGCCGCCATCGTGGCCCACTGCTCACAGCAGATCGCAAAGGGCATCACCTGCTGCGTGTCCACAAAGCGCGTGGTGCTCACCCTGCCGGACGACACCCCGGAAGCAGCCCTCGTGCGCAGCGTTGCCATCAGCGATGCACTGCAAAGCTGCGTGGGCAGGCTGACCGCTTCCCCGGCTTTTGTGGTGGCAAAGGGCGGCATCACCAGCAGCGACGTGGGCGTGAAGGCCCTGCGCGTAAAATGCGCCAAGGTGCTGGGCCAGATCCGGCCGGGCATCCCGGTATGGCAGACCGGTGCCGAAAGCCTGTTCCCCGGCACGCCGTACATTATCTTCCCGGGCAATGTGGGCGAAGTGCCCACCCTGCGGGAAGCGGTGGAAATTTTGCTGGGCTGACACTCTGATGATTTAGAATGTCCTCCGCTTCGCTCTGGGCATATTCAGCGGAAAAATTATTTTTAATGATTGCAAAACAGCCAGACCGCGGTTGCGCAGCAATGAAAGCCCCAGTGGGGCTTTCAAGCGGCAGAACGTTCTTGCGGGAGCAAGATGGAGGGGCCTTGCCCCGACAAGTTCCGCGGGTCTGGCTGTTTTGCTTTTTACGAAGATAAGCTGCTTCTTGTGCAGTGGGTATTCGTGTGGGGCAGGTTTGTATGGCTTTTATAAAATGCATTGCCGCCGGATACGTTCTCTTTTTGCGCGCCAAAAGAGAACCAGAAAGGACGGCGGTGCCCGCAGGGCATGAAAGCCCCAGTGGGACTTTTGAGCCGCAGACCGGTTTGCGAAGCAAATGCCACTACCTGTTACGACCCCTTCCCGTGAAAAAGCAAAGCCGGAATGACCGCAGTCATTCCGGCTTTGCAATATACAAAAATAATAATTCCGCTGTTTATGGCGCAGCGCACGCGGAGCCATTTTAAATGAACGATCACTCTTTTTTGGCTTTCTTTTTCTTCTTTGCTGCCTTTTCCTCCGGCTTGTTCTTCATCAGCCTGCCGAGGGATGCGGCAGTGTATACGCAGAAGCAGCCCACCACCACGATCAGCACGACGGCACTTGCGTCCAGCGCCACGGTGCCGGCGCGGACAGCGGCCAGATACAGTGCCAGCAGCACCACGCCGCCGCCCAGCCACAGGCTGCTGCTGTTCACCTGCTTTTGCCACTCCTGCTGCGGCGTGAGCGGATGCTGCTGCGCCTTGCCCTGCCGGGCCTTCTTTTTCCAGATGTTATCACTTTGAAACGGATTCATGTTCCGGTGGCTCCTTCCCTGTCTTTTTCTTTAAGGGTATTATACGCCGCAAGATGGGATGATGTCCAGAAAGAAGTGAATTTTTCACCACCTGCATCCCACATTTGTGCAGAACGACCAAAACCGGCCCGAAATATCGGCTATTCGCCAATTTACTTTTTGCGGGCCGAAGAGTAATCTAATGGTAGGATGTAAAGACGGACAAGCTGTTGAGATTGAACTAAAGGTAGGATGTAGCAAAGAACCTTTGCTGCGGGCTTGTCCGGCACGAGAACGCGAAAAACAAAAGGAGGCTTTTCCGTTATGAAGGTAGGTCTGATCTATACCAGCACCACCCCGGAACTGATCGAACTGGTGGAGCAGGAAGTCAAAAAGCAGCTGGGCGATGATGTGGAGCTGTACAGCCTGCAGGACCCCAGCATTCTGGCAGATGTTCGCGCGGCAGGCTATGTGACCACTGCACCGGCAGCACGCCTGATCGGCATGTACATGAAGGCCGCTGAGGAAGGCGTGGATGCCATGCTGAACCTGTGCAGCAGCGTGGGCGAAGTTGCCGACAGCGCACAGGACGTGGCAAAGTACATTGGTGTGCCTATCGTCCGCGTGGACGAGGAGATGTGCCGCGAGGCTGTCCGCAAGGGCCAGCGCATCGGCGTGATGGCTACCCTGCCCACCACGCTGGAACCCACCAAGGGCACCATCCTGCGCATGGCCCGCGAGTGCAACAGACACGTGGAACTGGTGGACTGTCTGGTGGATGGTGCATTCGGTCTGGATCAGGACCAGTTCAAGGCCCGCATGACCGAGATGGCCGGAACCATTGCCGACAAGGTAGACGTGATCGTGTTTGCACAGGGCAGCATGGCCTACTGCGAACAGTACATCGCCGATAAGTTTGGCAAGGTGGTTCTCAGCAGCCCCCGCTTTGGTGCAGCCGAGCTGAAAAAGGCGCTGGAAAAGAAGGGCACCATTTAAAAAAGGAACAAGAGCCGGAGCACGAGATCGGCTCAGGAGAAGATAATTTTTTGAAGGAGAATTCTTATGAAAAAGATGATTTCCCGTCGTGACTTCCTGAAGGTGGCTGGCATTTCCGCTGCCGCTCTGGGTCTGGCTGCCTGCGGCGGCTCCGGCACCAGCACAGCTGCTTCCACTGCCTCTACTGCAGCTTCTACCGGCTCCTCTGCTGCCGCTTCCGGTTCGGCTGTCACCCTGAAGCTGGGCTTCTCCACCAACGAAGAAGACCCCCGTGCAAAGGGCGCAAAGCAGTTTGCAGAGGAAGTTGCCGAAAAGACCGGCGGCGCTGTGGAAGTTCAGCTGTACCCCTCCGGCCAGCTGGGCGGCGATGCTGACCTGATCAACTCCATCGCTCTGGATTCCGGCACGGTGGATATCATCATCACCGACGCTTCTAACTTTGCCACCTACGATGCAAAGATGGGCATTTCCGCACTGCCGTTCCAGTTCGAGACCTTCGACGATGCATGGGCATTCATGGACAGCGACATCGAGGCTGCCGCTGAGGAAGGCCTGCTGAGCCAGAATATGCGTGTGCTGGCCCACTACTGCAACGGTTTCCGCTGCGTGACCAACTCCAAGGGCCCCATCAACAGCCCTGCCGACATGAACGGTCTGCTGATCCGCACCCCCGAGAACCCTGTCATCATGGCTACCATGACCGCTCTGGGTGCCAACCCCCAGCCGCTGAGCTTCTCTGAGCTGTATCAGGCTCTGCAGCAGAAGACCTATGATGCACAGGAGAACCCCATCCCCGTTATCTACAACAATAACCTCTACGAAGTTCAGGAGTACCTGAGCATCACCAACCACATCTACTCCGGCATGTGCTTTACCATTGCCGAGAGCAGCTGGAACAAGCTGAGCGCTGACCAGCAGCAGATCGTTTCCGACGCTGCAAAGGCATCTGCCGATTACGACCGTGAGCTGAACGAGCAGCAGACCAACGACTTGGTCTCCGCTCTGGAAGAGAAGGGCATGAAGATCAACAGCCCGGAACTGGCTCCGTTTGCAGCTGCGACCGAAAAGGTCCTGACAGACAACGCTGATACCTACGGCGACCTGCTGGATCAGCTGAAGGCATGGAAAGAAGCCCGCTGAGATCACTGACCAGAAAACCTTGAAATAAAACCGAAGCAAAGGGACGAGGGGGCGTGCCCTTCGTCCCTTTGCATTTTATCTGAATCGCACTTGGAAAGGAGTTTGTACTGTGAAAAAACTGCAAACCACTCTGGACAAGATCACCACCCTCATTTCCGCCATTCTCTGCGCAGCTATGATGGTAATTCTGTTCGCAAACGTTGTGCTGCGTCTGATCCCCGGCATCGGCGGCTTCAAGTGGTACATGGAGAGCAGCCAGTATCTGAACGTCTGGTCCATGCTCATTGCCTGCATCGGCATCAACGCCATGGGCACCAACCTCCGCGTGGAAGTGGTGGACGCTGTTCTCGGTAAGACCCCGCTGGGCAAAAAGATCGTTGTCATCATCCGTGATCTGTTCATCATCCTGTTCTACGTCATGGTCACCTACGGCGGCTACCAGCTGTGCACCCGCGCAAAGCAGGCCGTTTCCACCATGCCGCAGTTCACCATGGGTCAGGTGTACACCATCTTCCCCATTGCCGGTGTGCTGTGCATCCTGTCCGCCGTTCTCAACCTGATCGTTGAACTGACCGCAAAACCGGAAGGGGGCAAATCCAAATGATCGCATGGCTGCTGATCTCATTCTTCGTTCTGCTGTTTCTGGGCGTGCCCATCGCCATGAGTCTGGGCCTGTCCGCCATCGGCGGCATCCTGTTCCTGGGCGGCGGCAGCACCGTCACCATTGCCCAGCGCATGTTTGAGGGCATGAACAGCTTTGCACTGCTGGCCATCCCTCTGTACACCTTTGCCGGCTTCACCATGTCCAAGGGCGGTATTTCCAAGCGCCTGATGGACTTCTGTTACTCCATCGTCGGCCACATCTACGGCGGTCTGGCTCACGTGAACGTGCTTTCCAGCATGATCTTTGCGGGCATCTCGGGTTCCGCTGTTGCCGATACCGCAGGCGTTTCCGGTATGTTCATGCCGGAAATGGTGCGCAAGGGCTACTCCAAGAACTTTACCGTTGCCGTTACCGCCATTTCCTCCACCATCGGCATCATCATTCCTCCGTCCATCCCCATGGTGGTCATTGCCGGTATCTGCGGCATTTCCACCGGTAAGCTGTTCCTCGGCGGCATCATCCCCGGTGTCCTGTGCGGTCTGGCACAGATGATCGTCAGCTATTTCATGGCCAAGAAGGAAGGCGTGCCCAAGGAGCCGGGCCACTTCACCATCGGCCCCGTGCTGCATGGCCTGTGGGAGAGCTGGCCCGCCCTGCTCATGCCCATCATCATCGTGGGCACCATCACCATGGGCATCGTCAGCCCCACCGAGGCAGGCGTGATCGCTGTTGTTTACGGTCTGTTTGCCGGCGGCATCATCTACCGCGAACTCAAGTGGGAGGACATCAAGTTTGCCTTTGCAGAGACCGTCCGCACCAGCGGCCGTATCTTCATCGTTATCGGCGCTGCAAAGCTGTACACCGTCATGCTGACCACTGCGGGCTTTGATAAGTGGGTGGCCAAGACCATGCTGGGCTTCTCCACCAACCCCACTGTCATTCTCATCATGATCCTGCTGATCTTCTTCATCGTCACCATGTTCATGGAGTCCATCGCAACGCTGACCCTGTTCATGCCCATCCTGTATCCCATTGCTCTGGGTGTGGGCATCGACCCCATCGTGCTCAGCGTCCTGATCACCGTGGTCATCGGTGTTGGTCTGGTCACTCCTCCGGTGGGCATGTGCATTTACGTTGCCTGCGATCTGATGGATGTTACGGTCGGCGAGGTGTTCCCCACATTGGTGCCGTTTATTGCAGCTACCTTCGTCTGCATTGCGCTGATGGTCGCCTTCCCTCAGCTGATCCTGCTGCCCACCTATTTGATGGCGTAACCGTTGCGTCCGCTTTTCAGATATGGTAAAATAGTGGTGGAAGTTCAACATGTGATGTTTGGAGGCTTTCTGCCCCAGAACGTTCCACGCTGAACGACCCCGAATATCCACAAAACCGGATTTGGAGGCGGAACTATGTCAATGGAACATCCTGAAAAACAGAAGAATGCGGTAAAGTCTGTAGTCGATCAGGTCATGGATGGGATCATCTCCCAGATCATCGACGGCACCCTGCATCCGGGCGACAAGCTGCCTACCGAAATGGAACTGTGCAAGCAGTTCGGCGCGGGCCGCAACTCGGTGCGGGAAGCTGTGAAAAAGCTGCAGGCCTACGGCATCCTGTACATCAAGCGTGCCGACGGCACCTTTGTGAGCGAAAACTACAACCAGAAAATGCTGGACCCGATGCTGTACAGCATCATCCTGCAGAAGAACAGCTGGCAGGAATTTGTGGAGCTGCGCTCCGTAATTGATATCGGTACGCTGAATATTATCATTCAGCGCAAGGATATCGCATCCTTTCTGCCGGACCTGTACCGCACCTTCGGCGAGCTTTCTGCCGAAATGCACTCGCCGGAGCCTTCGGTGGATAAGGTGCTGGAGCTGGACAGCCGGTTCCACACCCAGATCGCCAATGCGGCCCAGAACCCCATGCTGGCCACCATCACCGAGTACATCACCCGGCTGACGCTGCCCAGCCGTCTGGAGACCACCCGCAAGGTGCTTGCCAAGGGCGAAGCGGAGATCGAGCGGTTCGTAGAGCTGCACCGCCAGCTGCTCAGCGTGATCGAGCGCAGGCAGGTGGACGAGATCGCCGCTACAGTGCAGGATCACTACATCTTCTGGAAGAAGTAAGCATACAGGCCTCCTGCCTGCCGTAAAAGGCGGGCAGGGGACGGTGAGTTTACAAGATAGGATGTTTGTGCTAAAATAGCGTTAGCATCCTTTGTTAAGCTTCTCCAATGCGACATGCAAGGAGTGTTCATCCAATGAAAAAAATCATGATCTCCGTGGCCCCCGTTGCGGCCACAGACATTCTCATCAATCCGCGGGCCATTGCCCGGGATGTGTATGAGTGCTACAAAAACGGCGCGTCCATGGTGCATCTGCACTGCCGCGACCTGAACGGAAACCTCACCCCGGATCTGAGCCTGCTGGAAGAAACGGTGGCCTACATCCGCGAGATGTGCGACATCGTGGTGGAGATCTCCACCGGCGGCGTGTCCAACCTGACCATTGAGGAGCGTGTGCAGCCCTGCTACCCCTCCTGGGTGGAAGCCAACAGCCTGAATGTCGGCTCGGTGAATCTGGGCGCCTCGGTGTACCAGAACCCCATCAAGGATGTGGAGTACTGCGTCAAGACCATCATGGACAACAAGAAGATCCCGGAGACCGAGGTCTTTGAGCTGGGCATGATCAACACCGTGCGGGAACTGAACGACAAGTTCCACTTTGTAAAACCCATCCTGTTTGCACTGGTGTTCGGCCATGGCGGCGAGATGCCTGCCACGGTGCCGGCCCTGCGCCACATGATCCAGGCGCTGGAAGAGAACTTCCCCAATGGCGACTACCTGTGGGGCTACACGCAGGCCCACCGCGAAGACTGGGAAATGGTCAAGACTGCGCTGGATATGGGCGCTTCCACCGTGCGCATCGGCTTTGAGGATTCGGACATGATCGCGCCGGGTGTCCATGTGGACAACAACGCAGCGCTGATCGCAAAGGTGTCGGACATCGTAAAGTCCAAGGGTATGATGCCCATGACTCCCGACGAGGTGCGCGCCATGCTCAAGATCCCGCCGCTGCGCCGTTAAAAAGGAGGAAAGAAACGTATGGTGATTCAAGGCGTTACTTACCTCTCAGACTTTGAGGCAAAAAAAGCCATCATGGAAATGGCCCGTCGGCTGGAAGCCAAGGGCTGGCTGGTGGCCGGTGACGGCAGCATGAGCGTCCGCGTCGGCCCGCAGGCCGTGTGGGTGACCGTTGCCGGTGCCGACAAGGCCGCGCTCACGCAGGATATGCTGGTGCGCGTGGATATGAATGGCAAGGCGATGCTCAGCGCAAAGCCCAAGCCCCTGCCCGAAGACCTGCCCATCCATCTGAAAATCTATCAGGAAAACGAGAACGCCCAGTGCGTGATGCACACCTATCCGGCCTGCGCGGCTGTGATGGGGATGCAGGGCCAGACCGTGCAGCCTGCAGCGTTCAGCCCCGCCGTGCGGGCGCTGGGGCGGGTGCAGCTGCTGCCCGCCCAGAACGTGGACGCACAGGCACAGGCTGTCAGCCTGTTGTGCCGCACCGATAAGGCTGTTCTGCTGGAAAATGACGGCTGCCTGACCTGGGGCAAGACCCCGGCAGATGCGGCCCATCTGGTGGAAGCACTGGATTACTACGCAGCCGTCACCGCAAAGCTGGGCTGCGCAGGCTGCTCCAAATGCGGCAGCTGCAGCGGTCACTGCACCGGCTGCAGCAAGTGCGGCGCACCTGCCGTGCAGCCCATGGCTCAGCCCGCTGCACAGCCTGTGGCAATGGCAGTACCCTCCGCACAGCCTGCCCAGCCGGTGAGCCTGCCGGGCGTTACCGGGCTGATCCAGCCGGGCATGGCGCTGCCCACCCTGCCCAAACAGCAGGCGGCTCCTGCCCCTGCCCCGGTGCCCGCCGCACAGCCTGCGGCAGTCCCTGCAATGGCAGCGGCCCCGGCCGCACCGAAGTCCGCAAATGCCCGCGATGCCGCAATGGCCGAGGTCATCCGCCGGACGCTGAAGAGTTTTCAATAACAAAAAGTTTCGTTTGATCCAACGGATATGACCTTTACGGAAAGGAACGAAAACCATGGATATCAGTTCGCAGGAAATTGAAGCGATCGTCAAGCAGGTGCTTGCCGGTATGGGCGGTGCACAGACAAGCGCCGCCCCTGCAGCCTATACCGCTGCACCCGGCGGTGCAGCAGGCGACCGCGGCGTGTTCGAGAACGTAGACGATGCAGTGGAAGCTGCATGGAAGGCCCAGCGCGACTGGGCGGCCAACTACAAGATCGAGGACCGCCAGCGCATCATTGAAGCCATCCGCCGCTGTGCCCGCGCACATGTGGAGGAGTGGTGCCACAAGATCGTGGAAGAGACCGGCATGGGCCGCTATGAGGACAAGGTGGAAAAACATCTGGCCGTCATCAACAAGACCCCCGGCCCCGAATGCCTGACCACCGAAGCCAAGAGCGGTGACGCGGGCCTGATGCTGGAAGAGTACGCACCCTTTGGTGTGATCTGCTCCATCACCCCCACCACCAACCCTACCGAGACCATCATCAACAACACCATCAGCATGATCGCAGGCGGCAACACCGTGGTGTTCAACGTGCACCCCCGCGCAAAGCGGGTGTCTGCCGACTGCCTGCAGACGCTGAATACCGCCATCATCGAGGCGGGCGGCCCTGCAAACCTCATTACCATGACACGTGAGCCGACCATGGAGAATGTGGACAAGATGGCCGCAAACCCCAAGATCCGCCTGATGGCAGGCACCGGTGGCATGGGCATGGTGAACGCCCTGCTGCGCAGCGGCAAAAAGTGCATTGGTGCCGGTGCAGGCAACCCGCCCGTCATCGTGGACGAGACCGCAGACATCGAGCTGGCAGGCCGCAAGATCTACGAAGGCGCTTCGTTCGATAACAACATCCTCTGCTTTGCAGAGAAGGAAGTGTTCGCCGTGAACACCGCCTACGACGGCCTGCTGCACGAGCTGCAGAAGCAGGGTGCCTACCTGCTGAACAAGGCCCAGACCGAACAGCTGGTGAACATCGTGCTGCAGCCCAAGAAGGGCGGCGGCCACGAGGTGAACAAAAAGTGGGTGGGCAAGGATGCCGCCCGCATTCTGGAGACCATCGGCGTGCATGTGCCGGATACTTGCCGCCTTGCCATCTGCGAGGTGCCTGCCGACCATCCGTTCGTGCTGGTGGAGCAGATGATGCCGGTGCTGCCCATCGTGCGCTGCCAGAGCTTTGAACAGGCTGTGGAAGATGCCGTGGTGGCCGAGCACGGCAACCGCCACACCGCTTCCATCTTCTCCAAGGATGTGGACCACATGACCCGCTTTGCCCGGGTCATTGAGACCACCATCTACGTAAAGAACAGCGCCACCAAGGCAGGTGTTGGCATTGGCGGCGAGGGCCACTGCACCATGACCATTGCCGGCCCCACCGGCGAGGGCATCACCTGCGCAAAGAGCTTCTGCCGCCGCCGCCGCTGCATGCTGGCCGAGGGCGGGCTGCGCATCATCTGAGTTTTTGAAGGACGAAACCATCACATACAATTTTTTCAGTGTTCTGACAGGAGGAACAACTTATGAAAGCTCTGGGTTTTATCGAGACGAAGGGTCTGGTTGGCAACATCGACGCTACCGATGCAATGCTGAAGGCTGCTGACGTTGAGTTCATTGGTTCCGACACCATCGGTGCCGGTCTGACCACCGTGATCGTTACCGGCGAGGTGGGCGCTGTCAAGGCTGCTACCGAGGCTGGCGAAGAGGCTGCTTCCCGCGTGGGTGAGCTGTTCTGCGTCAACGTCATTGCACGTCCTCACGCAGATCTGGCCCGCATCATGCCCGCCAAGGGCCCCGCGACCGGCAAGTCCGGCCTGCCCGCAGGCGAGCAGGTGCCGCTGGATGCCGCTCTGGGCATGATCGAGACCAACGGCCTGACCGCTTCCATCGAGGCAGCCGATGCCATGCTGAAGAGCGCAGATGTCTCTCTGGTGGGTCAGGAGAAGATCGGCGCAGGCCTTGTTACCGTGTTCGTGCAGGGCGACGTTGGCGCTGTGAAGGCTGCTGTTGAGGCAGGCCAGACCGCTGCTTCCCGCATTGGCGAAGTGGTCAGCGCACTGGTCATTCCCCGCCCGCACGCAAGCGTGTCCGAGTGCATGCCTGAGCTGCGCTGAGAACTGCGCTGACGCTGCATAAGAAAGGAGCGCTGTGCCTTGGTTTACCATGACATCAGTCAGGAACAGCTGCTGCTCCTGATCACGCAGGCCGTGCAGGCAGAGCTGCAAAAGCGCAGCCGTCAGGTGCCGGTAGGCATCTCGGTGCGGCACATCCACCTTACCCGCGATGATGTGGACAAGCTGTTCGGCTATGGCTACCAGCTCACCCCCAAAAAGGCGCTGAGCCAGCCCGGCCAGTTTGCCTGCGAGGAATGTCTGGATATCATCGGCCCCAAGGGCGAACTGAAGCATGTCCGCATCCTTGGCCCGGAGCGCAGTGCCACTCAGATCGAGCTGGCGCAGACCGACTGCCGCAACATCGGCATCAAAGCGCCGGTGCGCTCCAGCGGTGACACAAAGGGTACGCCGGGCGTGACCCTGCGCGGCCCCAATGGCACCCTGACCGTGCCGGAGGGCGTGATGATCGCCGACCGCCACATCCATATGACCCCTGCACAGGCAGCTGCCTTCGGCCTTGCCGACGGCGACCGCGTGAAGGTAAAGATCGACGGCCCCAAGCCGGGCGTGATGGGCGGGGTGCTGATCCGCGCAAACGACAAATGTGCACTGGATTTTCACATCGACACGGACGATGGCAATGCCTTCCTGCTCAAGCAGGGGCAGCTGGTCACCGTGCTGGGCAAAGAGGAGTAAGCTATGATTTTAGGGATCGTCAAGGGGACCGTTGTCGCCACCCGCAAAATGCCGGAGCTTGTAGGCTATAAGTTCCTGCTGGTGGAGCCGGTGTTCGGCTCCAAAAAGGATACCATCGTGGCGGGCGACAACATCGGCGCGGGTGTAGGCGAGATGGTTCTGGTCACCACCGACGAGACCACCCAGCATGGTCTGGACCATCCGTCGCCCATTGATGCTTTCATCGTGGGCATCGTGGACAATCCTCCCACCCTGAGTAAGTAACACCCTGCAAGTTTTGCCGCAGAGAGGGGCTTCCTCCCGGCGGGATCGTGAGGCTTAAACAATGAAAATTATTATCATCGGCAGCATTGCCGCCGGGGTTTCGGCCGCCGCCAGACTTGCCGCCGCCCAGCGCGGAGCGCAGATCACCGTCTACGAAAAAGGCGGCTTCTACTCCTGCGGCACCGGCGGCCTGCCCCATTACCTGTGCGAGGATCTGGACAGCCTGAACAAGGCCATTCAGGCCAAGGAGACTGAGCTGAACGCGCAGGGCATCACCGCACATCTGCGCCATGAGGTGCGCGGCATCGACGCAGCCGCCCGCAAGGTGACGGTATGTAATCTTGCCACCGGACGCGTGTTTGAAGACCACTACGACAAGCTGGTGCTGGCCACCGGTTCTTCCAACCGTGTGCCGCAGGTGCCCGGCAGTGACCGCGTGGGCGTGCAGACCCTCAAGACCGTGGAAGATCTGATCTTCCTCAAGGAGTTCGTCCGCACCCCCTATGTGCGGGACATCGTGATCCTGGGCGGCAGCTGGGCCGGTTTGGAGATCGCAAAGTCCTTCCTCAAGCTGGGCCGCAATGTGCGTATCATTGAAAAAGAGCAGCAGCTTTTGCCCCAGTTTGACCCTGAGGTGAGCAAGCTGATCCAGAAGGAGCTGGAAGCGCAGGGCGTGCAGTTCAATCTGGGCGAGCAGGTGCGCTCCTTCCCGGGCCGTACCTTCGTGGAGCAGGTGCAGACCAACCGCGGCACCTACCCCTGTGACCTTTGCGTGGTAGCCATCGGCGTTACCCCCAACACCGGCCTGCTGGCCGGTACCGGGGCGCAGCTGGCACCCAATGGCGCTGTGCTCATTGGTGCCGACCTTGCCACCAGCGTGCCCAATCTCTATGCCGTGGGCGACTGCGCGGCCTGCCGCGACGGCTCTCTGCGCACCAGCAGCCTGAAGGTGGCGGATCTGGAGATCGCCCGCACCGGCCTGACCGAGACCGAGGCCCGCAAGGCCGGTCTGCGGGTCAAGAGTGCAATGGCCACCGGCACCGACCGTCCGGGCATCTGCCCGAACCCCCACCGCATCACCATCAAGCTGGTGTATGAGGCCAATACCCGTCAGGTGCTGGGTGCGCAGGCATGGGGAGAAAAGAATGTTTCGGCCCGCATCAACGCCATTGCCGTTGCCATCCGCGCTGGCATGACCGTGGAAGCACTGGGTCAGGTGGATTTCGTCTATTCCTCCTCGTCCTGTTCCATTTGGGACCCGGTGCAGATCGTCTGCGGTCAGGCACAGTAAGCGGAGGGTGAACACATGGCAGAACGCATCAACGCCGTCAAGACCAGCTTTTTTGGCAAGGGTGCCATCCGTCTTCTGGGACCGGAGCTTCAGAAGATGGGCATCCGCCGTGCTTTGCTGGTGACGGACCGCTTTCTCTATGATTCCGGTGCCGCTGCCCGGGTCGGTCAGGTACTGTCCGATGCCGGTGTGGAGTACGCCGTGTACTACAATGTGCAGCCCAACCCCACCGTACAGGTGGTGAACGACTGCATTGCCGCAGCCCGTACCCTGCAGGTGCAGCTGCTGGTGGCTCTGGGCGGCGGCAGCGCCATCGATACCGCTAAGGCAGCCAGCATCGTGGTGGCCTGCGGCGGTACCGTGGAACAGTACGAGGGAGAGAACAAGTCCTCCAAGCCCGGCCTGCCCATCGTGGCGGTGAACACCACCGCCGGTACCGGCAGCGAGTGCACCTCCTTCTACATCGTCACTGACCCTGTCCGCCACAGTAAAATGGCCATGGTGGACCCCAACTGCATGGTCAGCATCGCGGTGAACGACACCGACTTCATGTCCTCCATGCCGCCCAAGCTCACCGCAGCCACCGGCATGGACGCGCTGACCCACGCCATCGAGGCGGCGCTTTCCAAAAACGCCAACCCGCTCACGGACAAGGATGCCTACTGGGCCATGCAGGCAATCGTGCAGAACCTGCCCCGGGCCGTTGCCAACGGTCAGGATGAAGCCGCCCGCACCATGATGGCCTACGCCGAAAATGTGGCAGGCATGGCTTTCTCCAACGCGGGCCTTGGCATGGTGCATGCGATGGCACACGCGCTGGGCGGACACTACAACCTGCCCCACGGTGTGTGCAATACGGTGCTGCTGCCCTACGTGCTGGCCTTCAACAGCCGCAGCCCGGTGTGTCGGGAGCGGTTCATGACCATTGCCGCTGCCATGGGCCTGCAGGGCACTTTTACCCCGGACACTGCCGCACCGGCAGTGATCCAGTTTGTCCGTCAGCTCAGTGCAGGCGTGGGCATCCCCGCCAATCTTGCGCAGCTGAACAAGGTGGACCCTGCAGATTTTGCCGCGCTGGCAGAGCTTGCGCTGCACGACACCTGCATGTCCACCAATCAGATCACCCCCACCCGCGACGAGGTGGTGGCGGTATATACCGCTGCTTTCCGCGGATAAACTTTGAGATCTCCTCCATTTTCTCCATACCCAAACAAAGCCGCCGCTCTCCCTCTGCAAGGGAAAGCAGCGGCTTTGTGCTGTAAAAAAGGGGTGGTGGGATTGTTTTTAAAGAGGGTTCTGTTATAATAAAATGAAAATGCGGTGCAGAAGTAAGAGGAGAAAACGATGGAAACAAGTGAAAAACAGGCGTACATGCTTATGGCACATCAGTGCAATGAGATGTTTTGGACTTTGCTTCGGATGCTGGATGCACCGTGGAATGATATTTTCATCCATATGGACAGCAAGAATGAAAACTACCAGCCAGAAACCGTTGAACGATATGTAAAATATGCCAAGGTTTTCCACGCACAGAGAACGAGCGCTGTTTGGGGTGGTATTACTTTAGTAAAGGCAGAGTTTGTATTGCTCAAGGCAGCGGTAGATCACGGCCCATACCAACATTACCATCTGATCTCCGGTGCGGATCTGCCGATTCAGCCACCGGAAGATATCCGCGCATTCTTTGAGGCAAACCCGGACAGGGAATTTGTTCATTTCGACCCGCACCCATTCAGCCCGTTCAATGATGAGCGCGTTTATTACCGGCACTTTTTCCAGAATATCGATCTGCGCCGCCATCCGGTGCTCGGCGTGATCAATGGAATCCTGCTGTCGGGCCAGAAGCTGCTGAGAATAAAGCGCAATCAGGACGTTCACTTCACAAAGGGCAGTCAATGGTTCAGCTGCACGGATGGCTTTGCACGGTATCTGCTGACAAAAGAAGAGTGGATCCTGCAGGTGTTGGACAAGACCTTTTGCTCGGACGAGTTCTTTGTGCAGACACTGATCGTGCAGTCGCCGTATCAGGATAAGATCTATCAGGGGCCGGGTGATACCAGTGCCCGTGCCATCGATTGGGACAGAGGCAATCCGTGGGTCTGGAAATACGCTGATCTGGAACAGCTGAAAGCATCGCCCTGCATGTTTGCCAGAAAATTTGACATCGAAAAAGAACCGGAGCTTGTGCATGAAATAGAACGCCTGTATGAACCTCATATATAAAAACAGTGCCGGACAGTTTTCAGGCTGTCCGGCACTGTTTTTTACGGTTCATTCTTTTTCGCCAGATCCTTGGTGTACAGGGCACGGGTGGCGTTGAGCACAGCCAGCACCATCACGCCCACATCGGCAAAGATGGCGGTCCACATGCTGGCCATGCCGATCGCGCCCAGCACAAGGCAGGCAAACTTGATGGCCAGTGCAAACACGATGTTCTGGTACACGATGCGTAATGTGCGGCGGGCAATGCGCATGGCCAGTGCGATCTTGGCGGGGTCGTCGTCCATCAGCACCACGTCAGCGGCCTCAATGGCAGCGTCAGAGCCCAGAGCGCCCATTGCAATGCCCACATCGGCACGGGACAGCACCGGGGCATCGTTGATGCCGTCGCCCACAAAGGCAAGGTTCTCTTTGGGCCGCTTTGCGGCGAGCAGCGTTTCGATCTGGTCTACCTTGTCGCCCGGCAGCAGGCCTGCATGGTATTCATCCAGCCCCAGCTCTGCGGAAACAGCCTTTGCCACGGGCTCGGCGTCGCCGGTCAGCATGACGGTCTTGCGCACACCGGCGTCCTTCAGGCCCCGGATGGCCTGTGCGCTGTGGGGCTTCACCACATCGGCGATCAGCAGATAACCGGCGTACATGCCCTCGATGGCCACATGCACGATGGTGCCGGTCTCGCTGACGGCGGGAGCCTTCAGGCCCAGCTTTTCCATCAGGCGGGCGTTGCCGGCAGCAACGGTCCTGCCGTCCACCTTGGCGGTCACGCCGTGGCCGCCAAGCTCCTGCACGTCGGTGACACGGTTCGGATCGATCTCCCTGCCGTAAGCGGCCTTGATGCTGAGGGAGATGGGGTGCTTGGACCAGCTCTCGGCCAGCGCGGCAGCTTCCACCAGCTGCTCCTCGCTGGTGCCCTCTGCGGGGTGGATGCCGGTCACTTTAAAGGTGCCCTGGGTCAGGGTGCCGGTCTTGTCGAACACAACGATGCCGGTGCGGGCCAGCTCTTCCAGATAGGTGGAACCCTTGACCAGAATGCCGCAGGCAGATGCACCGCCGATGCCGCCGAAGAAGCTCAGGGGAATGCTGATGACCAGTGCGCAGGGGCAGCTGATAACAAGGAAGGTCAGGGCACGGTAGACCCAGTCACCAAAGCGGGCGGGCTGGCCCATGAGCAGCAGCACGATGGGCGGGATAAAGGCCAGAGCCAATGCGCCATAGCACACGGCGGGGGTGTACACGCGGGCAAAACGGGTGATGAAGTTCTCGGCGCGGGCCTTCTTCATGCTGGAATTTTCCACCAGATCGAGAATTTTGGAAACGGTGGATTCGCCGAATTCCTTGGTGGTCTTTACCTTCAGCAGGCCGGTCATGTTCACGCAGCCGCTGATGACCTCGTCACCGGTCTGCACATCGCGGGGCAGGCTCTCGCCGGTCAGGGCGGCGGTGTTCAGGGCAGAAGCGCCCTCCACGATCACGCCGTCGATGGGCACGCGCTCACCGGGCTGGACCACGATCACGGTGCCGATCTCCACATCGTCCGGGTCCACCTGCTCCAGCCTGCCGTCCTCACCCTCAATGTTGGCGTAGTCCGGGCGGATGTCCATCAGGCTGGAAATGCTCTGCCGGCTCTTGCCCACGGCCACGCTCTGGAACAGCTCGCCGATCTGGTAGAAGATGATAACGGCACAGCCCTCCACGTAGTCGCCCAGTGCAAATGCACCCACGGTGGCAACGGCCATCAGGAAGCACTCGTCAAAGGGCTGACGGTTCTTGATGCCAAGCAGTGCCTTGCGCAGCACGTCCCAGCCGACCACCAGATACGGGATGCAGTACAGTACCAGCTCCACCGGCGTGGGAAACTGGGGCAAAAGCTTGAGGATGAGCACCAGAACCACCGCAGCGATGATGCGCTGCAGGTTCTTTTTCTGCTTTTTGTTCATACAAAACTCTCCTTTTTGCGGGATTCATGGGCCGCATCACGCTGCGGCGGGCGGGGATTTCAACAACTTTTCTCCATAAAAATGGATATTCCACGGTTTTACCCGTGTTTTCCACACAGTTTTTCAGGCGTAAAAGTGCTTTTCCACGTTTATTTTGCGTTTTTTCCGCAAACGGTGTTGAAAACTGAGTGGAAACTGTTGAAAACTGTCTGATTTTTCAACACGAAAAACATTCCCTATAAAAAACTCCCCCGAAGGGGAGCGGGGCATTTTGAAGGGAGAAAATGCACTTAGATGTCAAAGATCTCGCAGTCGTCCTCCACCTTCTTGCAGGCGGCCAGAACGTTCACCATAGTGTCGTGGGGGTCTGCACCTTCAGAGAACTCCACCTTCATCTTCTGGGTCATAAAGCTGACGGTAGCATTTGCCACGCCTGCAACGGTGTTGGCAGCGTCTTCCATCTTCTGAGCGCAGTTTGCGCAGTCCACTTCGATCTTGTAGCTCTTCTTCATAAGTAATACCAGCCTTTCGTTATTCTTCGATATGATCCATCCCCATGGAGAGGATGCTGCGCACATGGTCATCGTCCAGTGCGTAGTAAACGGTTTTGCCCTCGCGCCGGAACCGCACGAGCTTGGAATCCTTGAGCACCCGCAGCTGATGGCTCACCGCCGACTGGCTCAGCTGCACGGCGTTTGCAATGTCCTGCACGCACAGCTCGTTGTCGTGCAGTGCATACAGGATCTTGATGCGGGTGGAGTCGCCGAACACCCGGAACAGGTCGGCCAGCTCGTACAGCACCTCGTCGTCCGGCATATCCAAGGCTTCCGGCTGCGGCGCGGGCATTGCTTCCTTTATTTCCGCCATGTTGACATCTCCCTTCGTTGTGGATTCACATGAACGCTTGTTCATGTGTTCATAGTAGCACGCGGAATGCTCCTTGTCAAGGCTTTTTTAAAGATTTTCAGCGTCTGCTCTAAATTGATGAAATTTGCCTTAAAACGCAGAAAATTTGCGTTTTTGAATCGCAATAAGGATGCGGATTGGAGGGAAGGCGAAAACAAAAAAGAGGTCGCCGCATGGTCAGCGTCCTCGCCCTCTCCGTCACCTTCGGTGTCACCTCTCCCAAAGAGAGAGGACTTGGCAGCCCGTTTGCGCAAAAAGAAAAAGAGAAATTCACAAAAAAGTGCAAAATAGGGTGCGTTCTGGTGCAAAATGTGGTATCTTATAAAGGTGTTCAAAAATAAAATGCGCCATACGGCGCGCAAAAGGAGAGGAAAGTATATGACATTGGAAACCGGTATCCGCGGGGAACAGAGCGTGCTCGTCACCGCAGCCAATACCGCAAAGACCATGGGCAGCGGCACGCTGGAGGTGTTTGCCACCCCGGCACTGGTGGCTCTGGCGGAAAAGACCTGCTGGATGAGCGTGGCCGATGCGCTGGACGAGGGCAGCGGCTCGGTGGGCACAAAGCTTGAGCTGGAGCACACTGCACCCACCCCTGTGGGCATGACCGTGACCTGCGAGAGCGAGCTGGTGGCGGTAGAAGGCCGCAAGCTCATCTTCAAGGTGAGCCTGCGCGATGAAAAAGGCCCTGTGGGCGGCGGCAGTCACGAGCGTTTTGTCATCAACAACGCCAAGTTCGCAGCCAAGGCGGAAGCAAAGAAGGGCTAAAAGGCAAACGGGCTCGCCCTCTCAGTCACCTTCGGTGCCAGCTCTCCCAAGGGGAGAGCCCTTGGCAAAACTGGGAACTTTACCGTACTGCCAAAGGCTCCCACTTTGAGGAAAGACTTCCCCCGGCCGGGACAGATTCTCCCCGGCCGGGGAGAAATGTCACCGTAGGTGACAAAGAGGGGAACGGATGCCGCATAAGCGGCAAAAGGGGGAATCTGTCGAGCGTATGCGAGACTGAGAGGGCGAGGACGCTGACCGAAGAAAACTATTCTTCATCCGTTTGCTCTGTTTGCTCCAATCGTATCGGCGGCGGGTCAGCTTCCAGCAGGTGCTGCTCGGCACGCTTCTGCGCGTCCTGCAAGAGCTGGGCGGCCTGCACGCTGGCCCGGAACAGCTCAAAATACATCGCTTTATAGTCCGGCGCGGTGCACACCTCCCTTGCATTCAGTGGGGATAGTTTTTCCTGCGCAAAGAGGGGTATGCATCCCCGGAAATTTGAAAAAAGAGGAATCCGTTATGAAAAACAAGAACCTTTCATGGTTCGCAGCTCTGCTGGTGTTTGCCCTGCTGCTGTGGTGCACAGCGGCAACGCCCGGCAAGATCGCGGACCCGTCCACCTATACCTGTGCGGTGTACAGCACCATCTTTTCGCTGCTGCCGCCGGTCATTGCCATTGTGCTGGCGCTGAACACCAAGGAGGTGTACACCTCCCTGCTGGTGGGCATCGCATCCGGTGCACTGCTGTATGCCAACGGCAATCTGGAGCTGGCCATCAACACCCTGTTCTTCAATGAGGACGGCGGCATGGTGGCCAAGCTTTCGGACAGCAGCAACGTGGGCATTTTGGTGTTCCTTGTCATGCTGGGCATCCTTGTGGCCCTGATGAACAAGGCCGGCGGCTCTGCCGCCTTTGGCCGCTGGGCCTCCACCCACATCCACTCCCGGGCCGGTGCGCAGTTTGCCACCCTGCTGCTGGGCGTGATGATCTTTGTGGACGACTACTTCAACTGCCTGACCGTGGGCTCTGTCATGCGCCCCGTCACCGACCGGCAGAAGGTGTCCCGCGCAAAGCTGGCCTACCTGATCGATGCCACCGCAGCACCCGTGTGCATCATTGCGCCGGTGTCCAGCTGGGCAGCTGCGGTCACTTCCAGCGTGCCGGAAGGCTCCGGCATCAATGGCTTTACCATGTTCCTGCGCACCATTCCTTATAACTACTATGCCCTGCTCACCATTGTGATGAGCCTGTTCCTCATCTTCACCGGCACGGACTTCGGCTCCATGAAGCTCAACGAGGACAACGCCAGAAACGGCGACCTGTTTACCACCGCCGACCGTCCCTACGGCAACGATGTGGACGATGGCACCGATACCTGCGGCCATGTTGCAGACCTGATCGCCCCGGTGCTGGTGCTGATCGCGGCCTGCATCTTCGGCATGATCTACACCGGCGGCTTCTTTGAGGGCGTGGACTTCGTTACTGCCTTTGCGGACTGCAACGCTTCTGCAGGTCTGGTGCTGGGCAGCAGCATCGCCCTGCTGTTCACCTTTGTGTTCTACCGCGTGCGCAATGTGATGACCTTTCAGGACTTTGCCGCCTGCATTCCCGAGGGCTTCAAGGCCATGGTCAGCCCCATGCTGATCCTCTCCCTCGCATGGACCCTGTCCGGCATGACCGGCCTGCTGGGCGCAAAATATTACGTTGCCAACCTGCTGAGTGGCTCTGCTGCAGCGCTGCAGTACATGCTGCCGGTCATCATCTTCCTTGTGGCGGTGTTCCTTGCCTTTGCCACCGGCACGAGCTGGGGCACCTTCTCCATCCTCATCCCCATCGTGTGCCATGCCTTCCCGGAGGGCGAGATGCTGGTCATTTCCATTGCGGCCTGCCTGTCCGGTGCCGTCTGCGGCGACCACTGCTCCCCCATCTCGGACACCACCATCATGGCATCCGCCGGTGCCCACTGCAGCCATGTGAACCATGTGTCCACCCAGCTGCCCTACGCCATTACGGCGGCTTCCTGCGCGGCAGTGTGCTATGTCATCACAGGCATTGCACAGGCTTTTCTGGGTGCCAACGGCAGCCTGTTCACCTCGCTGATCCTGCTGGCCGTTGCCATTGCCGTAGAGCTGGTGGTGCTCAGCGTGATCCGTGTGCGCACGAACAAAAAGGCAGCAAAATAAATTCCTGCCAAAATTTCAGCTGTTTCGCTTTGCGCCGCGGCCAAAACGTGGTATTTTTAAATAAAATGAACTATCGGAGGCACACGACCTATGCTGGAACAGGCATTTCAGGACGTATACACCAAATTCAAGCTGCATTTCTACCAGAATGTTTTTCAGCGTTTTGCCACCCGCGAAGCCACGCTGACCACGGTGGAATCCTTCTGCATGGAGGGCATCATGGCTATGGGCGAACCCACCATTGCGGAGTTTTCCCGCATGATGCAGATCTCCACCCCCAACGCGGCGTATAAGATCGGCAGTCTGGTGAAGAAGGGCTATGTGGAAAAGATCCAGTCCACCACCGACCGGCGCGAGTACCACCTGCGCCCCACCCAGAAGTATATCGATTACTACAACATCAGCTATTCCTATCTGAGCACCGTGATCGAGCGGGTGCGCAAGCGCTTCCCGGAAGAGGACGTGGACAAGCTGGAGCAGATGCTCACCATCATCAGCGATGAGCTGATGCCGGAGCTGGACCTGATGAACAAGACCCGGCAGCGGCTGTCGGAATAAAAAATGCGCCCGGGAGTATCCCGGGCGCATTTTTGGTAGGGCGGCTTTACAGCACCATAAACAGGGTGCCGGCGGTGATCAGGGCACAGCCCACCAGGTTTTTGGCGGTAAAGGGTTCCTTCAGGATCACAAAGGCCAAAGCCAGGGTGATCACCACGCTGAGCTTGTCCACCGGAACCACCTTGGAGGCGGCCCCGATCTGCAAAGCGTGGTAATAGCACAGCCAGCTGGCCCCGGTGGCCAGGCCGGAAAGGATCAAAAACAGCCAGCTGTGGCGAGAGATATCCCCCACGCCGCCCTGGGTCCCGGTGAGGAACACCATGCCCCAGCTCATGACCAGCACCACCACCGTGCGGATGGCGGTGGCCAGGGTGGAGTTGACCCCCTGGATGCCGATCTTGGCCAGGATGGAGGTAAGGGCCGCAAACACGGCACTGCCCAGTGCAAACACGAACCACACAGTAAGATGCGCCTCCCTTTTTGTCTAGTGTAACACCGCAGCCCTCCCGGCGCAAGGGTGCACAGGCAAAACCGCCGGGCAAGCACTGGCCTGCCCGGCGGCTTTATCCTCAGTGATAGAAGGTGTCAAAGTTCACCTGACGGTAGAACCGCTGCTGCAGCTGGTCAAAGCTTTCGCAGTTCTGCGCCAGCAGCCACATGCTTTTGGTCACTACGGCCTCGATGGTCATATCGTGGGCTTCCAGAAAACGGAAGCGGTTCTTCACCCGCTTGCCCACCTCGTAAACGCCCACGTCGCTGCCCTCGTAGGTGACCTGCGTGGTCATGATGAGCACCTTATGGGTGGTCTCGTAGTCGCCCAGGCCTTCGGCAAAGGCATCCATCAGCTGCTGCGGAATGCCGCCCACGCCGAAGCTTTCCACGATGACGCAGTCGTACAGGCGGAAGATCTCTGGGATGAGCGCCGGGGACATGCCCGGGGTCAGCTTGAGCAGGAACACCTTCGGGTCCAGCACACGGCTGAACTCCACCGGGCCGGTGGGCCACGGCGAGGAAATGTACCGCACCAGCCGGTCACCCTGCACCAGCGCCAGCTCCGGGAAGTTGACTGAGGCAAAGGCATCGTAGCTGATGGTCTTGTTCTTCTTGGCACGAGTGCCCGCAATGACGTGTCCGCCAAACACCACCATTACGCCCCGGCTGCCCGGGTCGATGGCGCAGACCACGCTGTCCCGCAGGTTTTTCTTGGCATCCGTGATCTCGTTGGAGATGGGCTGCTGTGCGCCGGTGAGGATGATGGGCTTATCCGCGTTCTGAATCAGGTAGGAGAGCGCCGCCGCAGAGTAGGCCAGCGTATCCGTGCCGTGGCAGATGATAAAACCATCGTATAAAGCGTAGTTTTCCTGGATAGCGCGTGCCATCATGAGCCAGTGCTCCTGCCCGAGGTCGGTGCTGTCAATGCTGCACAGCGCCAGCGTTTCCGGGCAGCACAGTTCTTTCAATTCCGGCAGATGGGCAAGCAGCTCCTCGCTGGTAAGCACGGGTTTTAACCCCTGCTGAGTGCGTACGCTGGCAATGGTGCCGCCGGTGGTGATGAAAAGGAGACGTTGCTTGGTCATAAAATAAGCCTCCGTGGCAGAAAATTCAGATAACTGAAACAGTATAACATACTCTTTTCCGCTTGAAAAGCGGCCAGCCGCCGCAAAGCGCAATTTTTGCGACCCGGTCATAGAAGTTTGGGGGAATTTGGTGTATACTAAAGAAAATGATAAAAGGAGAATGTTATGCCCAATATTGTCATCATCGGTTCCGGCCCGGCGGGCGTATCCGCCGCGCTGTACGCTGTCCGCGCCGGTGTGGATACCACGGTGCTCACCAAAGGCCCCGGTGCGCTGGACCGCGCCGAAAAAATTGAAAACTACTACGGCTTTGCCCAGCCCGTTTCCGGGGCGGAGCTGGAACGCCGCAGCATCGAGAATGCAAAGCGCCTTGGTGTGAGATTCGTCACAGCCGAAGCCGTGGGCCTGACCTATACGGATAAACTCACCGTAGAAACAGTGGATAAAAATTACCCGGCGGACGCTGTGATCCTTGCCACGGGCGCATCCCGGGCGGTGCCGCGCATTCCGGGCCTTGCCGGGCTGGAGGGGCACGGCGTGAGCTATTGTGCCGCCTGCGATGCCTTTTTCTACCGTGGAAAGGACGTGGCGGTGCTGGGCAGCGGCGAGTACGCCCTGCACGAGGTGCAGGCTCTGCTGCCGGTGGTGCACAGCGTCACCCTGCTGACCAACGGCACGCCGCTGACGGCGGACTTCCCGCCGGAGGTCACAGTCTATCCGCAGGCCGTGGAGGCTGTTCTGGGCGAAACCGTTGTCACCGGCGTGCAGCTGTCTGGCGGTGTGCAGCTGCCTGTCAGCGGTGTATTTGTGGCACTGGGCGTGGCGGGCAGCACCGCACTGGCCAGGAAAATCGGCGCAGAGGTGGACGGGAACCGCATCGTGGTGGACGAAAAAATGCAGACCACCGTGCCCGGCCTGTATGCGGCGGGCGACTGCACCGGGGGCCTTCTGCAGGTGGCAAAGGCCGTGTATGAGGGCGCGCAGGCGGGCACTGAAGCCGCTAAGGCCCTGCGGAAAGGATGAAAAGCAATGTCGGAAACAACAAAGGAACACCGCGATTGTCTGGCCAAAGGTTTTCCCTTCTGGAACGACCTGACACCCGACGAACAGGACATGCTCTGCCGCTATACCCGTCCGGTGCACTACGCAAAGGGGGCAAGGGTGCACAGCCCGCTGGAAAGTTGTGTGGGCATCCTGCTGCTGCGCTCGGGCCAGCTGCGGGCCTACCTGCTCTCGGAGGACGGGCGGGACGTGACGCTCTACCGCCTGTTCGGCGGGGAGGTGTGCATCCTGTCGGCCTCCTGCGTGATGGACTCGGTGAACATCGACCTGTATATTGATGCCGAAGAGGACACCGAGGCCTACTGCATCAGCGCGGGCGTTTTCCGCAGGCTGATGCAGCAGAACGTGCATGTGCGCTGCTACGCCTATCAGATGACGGCGGAGCGCTTTTCCGACAGCATGTGGACCATGCAGCAGGTGCTGTTCATGAGCGCAGACCGCAGGCTTGCCATTTTTCTTACCGATGAGCTGGCCAAGACCGGCGGTGATGAGGTACGCATGACCCACGACCAGATGGCAAAATACATGGGGTCTGCCCGCGAGGTGGTGAGCCGGATGCTGAAATACTTTGCGCAGGAGGGCTGGGTGCGGCTGTTCCGGGGCGGCGTGCAGGTGCTGGACAGGAAAAAGCTGCAGCAGCTGGCAAGAGGAGAATAACAAAAAAGGGGCGATGTGAACATCACATCGTCCCTTTTTGGGTCATAGGTTATCCTTTGCAGCCCTGTTCTTCCCAGTCGCCAAAGTCGCTGGCTTCGGCGATCTTGGTGGGATCGAATTTTCCGCTCTCGTCTTTGGGAGCAACAGCGGGGCCTGCTTCCACAGGGTTCGGGTTGGGAGCTTCCGGGGCGAACACCGGCTTCTCGCCGCCCTCTGCGGGTGCCGCCGGGGCAGAGGCTTCTTCGGCGGGCTGGGCAGCAGCTGCCGCTTCTTCGGCAGGAGCTTCCGGCGCAGCTTCTTCTGCAGCCTTTTCGTTGGCAGCATCGGAGGCTTTGGCTTCCGCTTCGGCGTAGGCTTCGGCAGTCTTGGCGGCTTCCTCAGCGTTCTGCTCGGCGTCCTCCGGGAACTCTACTTCCTCCACATGGAGCGGGTCTTTCTGGTTCAGGATCTTGTCCAGTGCCACAATGGCAGCACCGGTAACGGCCACAGCAGCGGCCGTGCCAAGGATACGAAACAGTGTTTTCATGCCAGGACCTCCTTGAAAGATCAGATCAAGAGAATGTTACCACATCGTTCAGCGGCTTTTCGGCAGGCTCCACCGAAATGGCGGTGAGCACCGGGCCTTTGCCGCGGTAGATGTTGTGGAACTTGTAGCCTACCTTTGCGGTCACCCGCACCCATGCGCGCTGCTCCAGCGCCTTGTAGCCATCGTAGCTGCAGGGGAAGCCCACGAACTGGATGTCCTGCACGCAGCAGGTCATGGCGAAACGGCCCGGCACGAAGCTGTTCTTGCCGGCACGGTTGGTCTGACACACCTGTGCAAGGAATTTGACCGTTTTGCCGGTATACTTCTGGGGCTCGTCCTGACAGTCCATGTACCAGATACCGAAATCGTCATCCGGAATGTCGATGATGTCCGCGTTGATGTCAAAGGGCAGCGGATCAGGGATATCGTCGTAGGCCACGCTGCCGTCGGCAAACTCGTAGGCGATATCGCACTTGCGGGAAGCCTGACGCACCAGCTTGTGCAGCTCCTGACGGGCGGCATCGTTGTTCACGGCCTCAGCGCGGTTGAACACGATCAGCTCGCTGCGGGCGATCTTGTCCAGCAGCAGGCTGCGCATGGAGTTGTCGCGGGCGTAGGTCAGGGCGGTGGTGCCGTCGGCGGTGGCGATGCACTGGTACACGATCCAGCTCTCGGGCAGAGCCTCGGCCAGATCCTGCAGCAGCCACATGCCGTTGTACTCAATGACCACACGGCCTGCACCGGATTCCTTTTCCAGTTTGAGCAGATTCTGCGGGTTCAGCTCGGCCTTGTCCTCCAGCACCTTGACGGTCACACCGGGAAAGGCGAACTTCTTCTCGTTGTACTCCTCTTCGCCCTCCTCGCAGATCAGCAGCAGGGTCTTGTCGCCGGAGTCAAAGTTGGGGTCTTCAAAGGTCTCCTGAATGAATTTGGTCTTGCCGCTTTCCAGAAAGCCCACAAACAGGTAGACCGGAATTTCTTTTGCCATAGGAATGGTTTCTCCTTAAAAAATCATTATCCAATCAGGCTCCCTCTCTGAGGGAGCTGGCAAACCCGTTAGGGTTTGACTGAAGGAGTTCAGCAGCCGAACAGCTCTGCAATGGCCTTTTCGTTCAGCTTGGAGCCGATCACGACCAGCTTGCCGCCCACATCTGCACCGCGGGCACGCACTTCCCATTCGCCGGGCACATAGTCGAACTCCAGCCAGCCGTCTGCGCCGCCGTTCACGATGCCCTTGCTGCGCAGGATCATGCCGTAATTGCCGGTATCCAGCTCGGTGAGGGCGTGCTCCACTTCTGCCTTGGTGAACTTGCGGGCCGTCTCAACGCCCCAGCTGGTGAATACCTCGTCGGCATCGTGGTCATGATGATGGTGATGGCCGCAGCAGCAGTGGCCGTCATGGTCGTGATGATGCTCGTGCTCGTCGTCATCATCGTCATCATCGTGGTCGTGATGGTGGCCGCAGCAGCAATGGTCGTGGTCGTCATGATCGTGGTGATGGTGCTCATCGTGATCATCATCTTCATCGTGATCGTGGTGATGCTCGTGCTCATCCTCGTCGTCATCATCGTGGTCGTGATGATGGCCGCAGCTGCACACACCGTTTTCGTCATCGTGGTGATGATGGTGGTGATGCTCTTCTTCCTCGTCCTCGTGGGCGTGCTCTTCGTTGGCCTTTGCAGCCATGGCGATCAGCTCTGCCTTGAAGTCGTCCTTGGTGGACATGGCTTTCAGGATCTGCTCACCGGTCAGCTCGTCCCATGCGGTGGTCACGATGGTAGCGGTGGGGTTCTTCTCGCGCAGCATGGCGACCGCAGCGGCGATCTTCTCTTCGCTGGCGGTCTGGGTGCGGCTGAGCAGGATGCAGCTTGCGTGGCTGATCTGGTCGTCGTAGAACTCGCCGAAGTTCTTCATATACATCTTCACCTTGTTCACATCGGCCACGGTGACAAAGCTGTTCAGCTGCACATCCAGATGCTCGGCCACGCCTTCCACAGCGCGGGTCACATCGGAGAGCTTGCCCACGCCGGAGGGCTCGATGACGATGCGGTCGGGGTGGTACTGCTCCACCACCTGCTGCAGGGCGGTGCGGAAGTCGCCCACCAGAGAGCAGCAGATGCAGCCGGCGTTCAGCTCGTTGATCTGGATGCCGCTTTCCTTCAGAAAGCCGCCGTCAATGCCGATCTCGCCGAACTCGTTCTCGATCAGAACGACCTGCTGGCCGGCAAAGGCCTCTTTGATGAGCTTTTTGATCAGGGTAGTTTTACCGGCACCAAGGAAGCCGGAGAAAATATCGATTTTGGTCATGATTCAATTGCCTCTTTCTTTGAATAGCACACAGAGCCGCAGAGTGCTGGCTCAAAAAACTTACACTCCTATTATAACAAGGCTGTCAATGGGAAAACCGCCTTTTTCAAGAAAAAATTGTAACTTTTTTTGCAAATTGGCGGCATTTTGAGGGAGAACGAACTCCCTCAGTCAAAACCTGACGGTTTTGCTGAGAGGACGCCAACCCTCTCAGGCTCACTGCGTTCGCCAGCCGTTCCCCTTTCTGGCTTCGCCATCTTCCCCCGGCCGGGGGAAGTCGTTCCACTCAGGGGGAGCTTTTTGTTTTCTGAAGGTCGGCACGAATAAAGCTCCCCCTTTCGGGGGAGCTGGCAAAGCCGCAAGGCTTTGACTGAGAGGGTCCAGCCAGCGAGGATGCTCTCCGGCAGCGGAGGTCATTCCAAACCGTCCCGCCCCTGCATTGCAATCTTTTTCCCGGAATGATACAATAAGGCCAAACAGAAATGCACCGCTGCCGGGCTTTCCGGTGAGAGAAAAGGAAGCAAATCATATGAGCATGAATACCGTTCCAGAGCGCCTTGCCGCTCTGCGTGCCGCCATGGCTGCAAACGGCGTGGCCGTTTATCTGATCCCTGTGGGTGATCCCCACGCCAGCGAATACCTGCCCTGCCATTACACCAGCCTGACCTGGTTCTCCGGGTTCCACGGAGAGAACTCCAATTTCGTGGTCACCCGCACCGAGAGCGCCCTGTGGGCCGACGGCCGTTATTTTGTGCAGGCCGAGAAGGAAATTGCGGGTACCGAGATCAAGCTGCAGCGCATGGGGGAACCCGGCGTGCCCACCGTGGAGGAATACTGCGCAAATGCCCTGAATGAGGGCGAAGCACTGGGCCTGTGCGGCCTGACCGCCAGCACGGCCCTCGTGAACGACCTGAAAAAGGCACTGGAAAAGAAGGGCGCTTCCATCAAGACCCTGAACCTTGAGGACGAGCTGTGGACGGAGGGCCGCCCTGCCCTGCCGGATACCCCAGCGTGGATCCTGCCGAAGGAATATGCGGGCTTCTCCCCGGCGGAAAAGCTGGATCAGCTGCGCAGCAAGCTCAAGGAGCTGGGCTGCACCGCTCAGTTTGTGGGCAAGCTGGATAATCTGGCATGGCTTTTGAACCTGCGCGCCATGGACATTGAGTGCACTCCCTATGCCATGGCCTACTGCTATGTGACCCCCAGCCGCGCGGTACTCTTCATCAACACAGCCCGCGTCACCCCGGAGGCAAAGGCAGAGCTGGAAGCCAACGGCATCACACTGGCGGAGTACGACGATGTGCTGGAGTTCCTCGCTGCTGAGACGGAACCCCAGACCGTGCTGGCCGAGTGCTCCACGGTGAACTACGCCGTGTATCAGGTGCTGGAGCAGAACCCTGCCCTCACCGTGAAGGACGGCACCGACCCGCTGCTGATGATGAAGGGCGTGAAGAACGAAACGGAGCTTGCCCACACAAAGCAGGCCCATATCCGGGACGCTGTGGCCATGGTGCGGTTCCAGATCGAGCTGGAAAGCCGCCTTGCTGCCGGTGAGACCCTGACCGAGCTGACGGTGGATGAAATTCTGCACAAGTACCGCAGCGCGGACGATAAATTCCTTGTGGAAAGCTTTGGCACCATTGCGGCCTACGGCGGCAACGCAGCCATGATGCACTACCACGCCACCCCGGAAGATCACGCTGTGCTGGAAAAGAAGGGCTTTCTGCTGGTGGACAGCGGTGCCACCTACATGGACGGCACCACCGACATCACCCGCACCTACCCGCTTGGCCCGCTGACCGAGGATGAAAAGCGCTTCTACACATGGACTCTGCAGAGCCACATCGACCTTGCCAAGGCCGTCTGGCTGGATTACTGCGAGTGTAAGATGATCGACACCATTGCCCGGGAACCGCTGTGGCGGCACCTCATCAACTACCGCTGCGGCACCGGTCACAGCGTCAGCTTTGTGGGCAACGTGCACGAAGGCCCCCACGCCCTGAACGGCCGCAACACCACCCTGATGCGCCCCGGCATGGTGGTCACCGACGAGCCCGGCGTCTACGAGACCGACCTCGTGGGCATCCGCATCGAGAACGAGCTGGTGTGCGTGCACAAGGCCGATAACCAGTACGGTACCTTCTTTGGTTTTGAACCGCTGATGTTCGTACCCATTGCCACCTCTCCCATCCTGCCCGGTGTGCTGGATAAGGACGAGATCGCATGGCTGAACGATTACCACCGTCAGGTGTTTGCAAAGCTGGCACCGCACCTGAACGACGAAGAGCGCAGCTGGCTGGCGGAGAAGTGTGCCGCCATCGGCTGCTGAGAAAGCGCAAAAAACACCCGGAGCCGTGCAGGAGCCAGAGCGGCTCTCGGCGGCAGCCGGGTGCTTTTTATAGGGTCACAGCTTGCAGCAGTGCGTCTGTGGGGTGTCCAGCGGCGGAAGAGTGAACTCGTTTTCGCCAAAGGGCGAACGCAGGATGGCCGCCCGCGTTTCCGGGTAGATGCCAAGTTCGGTGTAGATGTCCCGGTACAGGAGCATCACCCGCCGCCGCAGCGAAAGGATGTCGGCGGTGGTCACTCTGGAGTGGGAGACGCTCTGGCTGTTCTGCAGGTAGTAATAGCCGATGTCCGGGATGGAAACGGCGGTGCGCACATAGCGCAGATATTCGGTGTTGAACTGCTGATCCTCTGCAAACAATTCTTTGCGGAAATGGAGGCTGTGCTTCCGCAGGAGGTCACGGCGGTAGAGCTTGTTGCAGGGACTGCCATAGTAGAAGGTGTTCGGCTTCTGGATCAGATGCTTTGCGTACTCCTGTCCGGTGTACACCCCGGCAGGCAGATAGCCGTAGGCCCGGGTGCGGGGCGGATTGCGCTGGAGCACATGCTGCAGCGCCTTTTCCCATGGGCGGATGTGCTCCACATAGTTTTCCGGATACACCATCCAGAAGGGCGCGATCACAAGATCGGCGGTGTGGGCCTCGGCGGCGGAGACCAGCTTTTCCGTAAAATCGGGGGCCAGCCAGTCGTCGCTGTCCACAAACTGGATGTATTTGCCGTGGGCCAGCGCAATGCCCTGATTGCGGGTATCCGCTGCGCCGGTGTTGGTTTTATCCACCAGTGCAATGCGGTGGTCGCTGGCGGCAAGGGCGCGGCAGACGGCAAGGGTGTCGTCGGTGGAGCCATCGTTCAGCAGCAGGATCTCAATGCTTTTATAAGTCTGAGCGCAGATGCTTTTGACACAGCGGGCAATGCACCCGGCAGTGTTGTACATGGGCACGATGATGCTTACAAGGGGAAATTCCATAGGTTCTCCTTTTCTCAGATGCGGCTGTGGGTGCGGGCAAATGCGTCGGAAAGTTTCTGCACCGGGCCGTTGGGCAGAGGGCTTTCAAACAGGCTCAGATAGATGCCGTGCAGCCGCAGGCGGAATTTATCGTACACGCCCAGCTGGATGCACATTTCCTTGTAGGTGTGGTACATCTGGCTGCGGTGGCGCAGCATGTCCGCCGCGCTCACCTGCGTATGGCATACGCTCTGCGGGTTCTGGATGTAGCAGTAGGCGGCTTCGTCGATGGCGGCAAACCGCTGTGCCACCTGCAGATACCGGGTGTTGAACAGCTGGTCCTCGGCGTATACCACATGCTCGAACCGGATGTGCGCCATCTGGATGAGATCCCGGCGGTAGAGCTTGTTCCAGAGCACGCCGTAGTAAAAGGCAGCGGCATTGCCGGTGAGCTGCCACAGGTAATCCACCTTGTTGTACACCCCGGCGGGCAGCAGGCTGTACTCCCGGGCGTCATAGCCGCCATCCTTGCGGGGCACCATCATCCGGTAGGGAGCCAGCACAAGGTCGGCATGGCTGCGCTGCATAGCAGCCACCAGGTTTGCGGTGCAGCCCGGCAGCAGGTGATCGTCGCTGTCCGCAAACTGGATGTATTCGCCGTGGGCAAGGGCAAGGCCGCAGCTGCGGGTGTCTGCTGCGCCGGTGTTGGGCTTGTCCACCACACGGATGCGGCTGTCGGCGGCAGCAAGCTTCCGGCAGACAGCAAGGGTGTCGTCGGTGGAGCCGTCGTTCAGCAGAAGGATCTCAAGCTCCGGGTAGCTCTGGGATGTGATGCTCTCCACACAGCGGGAGATGAAGCCCGCCGCGTTATAGGCGGGCACGATAACGCTGACAAGCGGCTGCGGCATGGCGGGTCCCTCCGTTTTTTCTTTTTTCGATGCAGCAAAGTTTTATTTATCATACCCCAGCCCTGCGCAAAAATCAAGGCGGGCGGCTGGCAGAAAGGAGGATGTGAGATGGTATTTCACATTGCGGTATGCAGCCCGGACGCGGCCTTGCGCAGCGGGCTGGAACGCCAGTGCATGGAATATTTTGCCCGGCGGCAGGATGCGTGCATCGTGCAGCAGCTGCCGGATGCAGATGCGCTGCTGCGCCGGGACACCGAGGGAGAACGGTTTGACCTGTATCTCATCGAGCTGGGCGCTGTAGCGGCCCCGGCAGGGCTTTCGGCGGCTGCGGAGCTGCGCCGCCGGGGCCGCAGGGCTCCGCTGGCCTTTGCGGCCCGCACACCGGCCCACGCCTACAGCGCTTTCCGGGTGGATGCCATGCAGTATCTGCTTCTGCCGGTGCACCAGCAGGAGCTTTCGGCCCTGCTTGCCCGCGCCACCGAGCCGGAGTACGGCCCGGCAATGACCGTTGCCACCGCCGAAGGCCTGCGGGCGCTGGCCTATGCGCAGATCGAATATCTGGAGTGCACCCACCATGTGGTGCACTTCCATCTGCTCAGCGGCGAGGATGTGGTGTCCCTTTCGCTGCGGGTGTCCTTTGCCGAGGTAGCAAAGCCGCTGCTGGAAGACGGGCGTTTTTTGCAGCCGCACCGCTCCTATGTGGTCAATCTGGCGGCGGCACAGCTGCTGACGGCGGGCGAGTTGCAGATGTGCAGCGGTGCGCGCATCCCCATCCCGCGCGGACGGGAGGGTGCAGTGCGCGAAGCCTTCCGCAGCTGGATCGACCGGTAAAATGGCAAACAAAAAAAGAGCCGCTTTCACGGCTCTTTTTTTCGTGCCCGGAGATCAGGCATCGGGTTCGGTTTTGTGTTTCTTTTCCTTGTCGGAAGCATCCAGAACACCAAAGCCCCAGCGGTTGGCCATGTCCATGATGATCTTCTGGGGAGAACCGGAGGGATAGGCGTTCTCGGAGAACGCGGTCAGGAATTTATACAGCTGCGGCTGCACCTGATCGTACAGGCCCAGCTTTGTGTACAGCTCCTTGTAATAGCGGAACACCTGCAGTTTGTTCTGCACGATGGAAGCCAGATTGATCTGGGTGTGGCAGATGCTCTGGGGGTTCTGCACATAGTGGTAGCCCGCTTTGGAAATGGATACGAAAACATTGGCGTACAAAATGTATTCCAGATTGAAAACCAGATCTTCGGCCCAGCGCACCTCGCTGGTGAACTGAAGATGATGGTCTGCCAGAATATCCCGGCGGTAGAGCTTGTTCCACAGCACGCTGTAGAAGAAGGATGCGGGCTTCTCCATCAGGCGCAGGGCAAAGGTATCGCGGTCGTAGATGCCCTCGGGCAGGAAGCCGTATTCACGGATATCATCAGGCTTTTTCTCGGCATCGATGCCAAGGTTCTCCTGCAGGTTTTCCAGTGCCTGCGTGGCCTTGGAAGAGTTGGCGGGAATCACCATCCAGTAAGGTGCAATGACCAGATCGGCGTTGTTCGCTTCGGCAGCAGTCACCAGCCGCTCAGTAAAATCAGGGTCGAGATAATCGTCGCTGTCCACAAACTGCACATACTTGCCCTTTGCAAGGGACATGCCGCAGTTGCGGGTCTCCGACACACCGGAATTGGATTTGTCCACCAGAACGATGCGGGGGTCCTTTTCACGGAATTGCTCACAGATGGAAAAGCTTTCGTCCCGGGACCCGTCGTTGACCAGAATGACCTCGATATCCTTCCATGTCTGGGCACAAATGCTCTCCAGACAGCGGGCAACACTATTCTGCACGTTGTACACAGGCACGATAATGCTGACGAGTGGGTTGTTCATGACGGAAGGTCTCCTCTTTACGGATATTATACCTTTATATTGAAAATCACAGAGTGTATTCTCACAAATAAGGACACTTCCCCCTTGGGGCAGTCCTATTTATAATATCATACTCTTCTTGCGAACAAAATGCAAGAGCAAAGAAGGATCAGATAAAGAAAAGAACCGCACGCTGCGGCCCTTTTTTATTACACACGTGTCCAGTCCAGCATATCCCACCGGGGCACGAACTGGCTGCAGATGCGGCGCATCTCCGGCTCGTCGGCGGCAGAGGTGCGGTCTGCGATGCCAATGACGTAATACCCGGCCTTGTGGGCGGTGGCGGCGGCGTATACGGCATCCTCGCACACGGCGCAGGCGGCGGGGTCTGCACCGCCCAGACGGCTCATGCACTCAAAGAACACCTCCGGGCGGCTTTTGTGCAGCACGCCCTGCGCTTCCACGATGAAGGAGAAATACTGCGCGATGCCCAGCCGGGTAAGCACGGTGCGGCACTGTTCGGCCCAGGTGTTGGAGCAGATGCACATGCGTGCGCCCTCGGCCTGCAGCTTTGCCAGCATCGTGCGCACGCCGGGCTTCAGCTCCACGGTCTCGTACAATTCGGCGATCACCTCGCGCATCACGGAAAAATAGCTTTCCTCGGTCAGCGGCAGGCCGTACTCCCGGATAAGATACTGTGCGCCCTCCTGCATTCCCATGTTCAGCAGTGTGGCGCGCAGATCCCCCCGCGGGGTGCGGCCATAGCGGCGCAGCAGTGCGTCGGGGGCACCCTCCCACACCACGGTCATGCTGTCGGTCAGGGTGCCGTCCATATCAAAGATCCATTGCTTGCAGTGCATGAGAATGCCTCCTTTTGAGATCCTGACAAGTATACCATGTTTCTTTGCCGGGAGAAAGGCATCAATTTACAAAAAACGGAAGAAATTTCTCTGGAAATATGCTATAATCTGAACAAAACCAGAAACGATCAAAGGAGGCGGATGCAATGGACGAACGCAGTGCTCCGTGCAAAGCTCTGGTACTGGCGGGCGGCGGAGCCAGGGGCAGCTATCAGGTGGGTGTGTGGCGCGCGCTGATGGAGCTGGACTGGCACCCGCAGATCATTACCGGCACCAGCGTTGGCAGCCTGAACGGTGCCATGTTCGTGCTGGACCAGTACGAGACGGCCCGCGATATGTGGCTGGCCATCCGCAGCAAGGATGTGATGGAGCTGCCGGAGGAGGATGCCGACCTTTCGGCCCTGCACCAGTTCCTGCGCAGCGTGGTGAAAGCCGGCGGCATGGATGTGACCCCGCTGGAAGAGATCGTGGAGCGGGTGCTGGACGAGGATGCCCTGCGCACGGCTCCCATCCGTTTCGGCCTTGTCACGGTGGAGCAGCGGGGCTTAAAGCCCCGGGAGCTGACGCTGGACGAGATCCCGGCAGGAAAGGTCAAGGACTACCTGATGGCCTCCGCTGCCTGCTTCCCGGCGCTGCGTGCGCGGGACATCGACGGGGTCAAGTTTCTGGATGGCGGCTACAGCGACAACATGCCCACCGGTCTTGCCAAACGCATGGGCGCGGATGAACTGGTGTGCGTCGATCTGGAAGGCGTGGGCATCACCCGCCCCAACCTCACCGGCCTGCCCACCGTGATGGTGCGCAGCTACTGGGAGCTGGGCGATATCCTGCACTTTGACCCCGACACCGCCCGCCGCAACATCGAGCTGGGCTACTATGATACCCGCCGCGCTATGGGATATCTGCGGGGGTGTGCCTATGCTGTCTCCTGTGATGTCCAGAGCTGCACGGACGCTGCTGCGTTCCACGCAAAATTTGAGCGGGTGCAAAAGGCCGTGCGGGAGAAATATCCGGTCACCCTGACGGCAGATGCGGCCCTGCTGCTGGCCAAGATGAAGGATGCCGACCTTGCCCCGCTGGAAGCCGCCGCGGAAGATGCCGGTGTGGACCCGGCCCATTACTACACCACCCATACTTTGTGCGATGCATTCCTTGCAAAGTGCGATCAGGCACGGATGCAGAGCTTTGCACCGCTGTTTGAGGGCAGTGCCGATGCGGCGCGGGCCGCACTGGCCGCGCTGCTGCCCAATACCTTTTTGCAGGCGCTGGTCTGGCGCACCCTGACCACGCCGGAAGCCGAGCTTTTGCCGGAGGTGACCGAACATGAAAGTGTATAAAGGTTCCTGCGCTTCTCCCGGCCTTGTGCTGGGGCAGGTGAGCCGTCTGGAGCACCATGTGGAGACCACGACCGTGGGTCCCTTTAAACCGTCCCGGGAGCTGCAGCTGCTCACCGATGCCATCCGCACGGCGCAGGACGAGCTGGAATCCATGGCAGACCGTGCCGCACCCAGCGAGCAGGCCATCTTCCAGTTCCAGAGCATGATGCTGGACGACGAGGGCATGATGAACGAGGTGCGCTTCTGCATCAATGCAGGCATTGGCGCGGCAGCGGCCATGAATCAGGTGGGCCAACGCTACGCCGACCAGCTGGCCAACATGAAGGATAACCCCTACATGCAGCTGCGCAGTGTGGATATTCTCGACGCAAGCCGCCGGGTCATCAACATCATCACCAACCGCCCCCGCATGTGGCTGGCGCTGGATCACCCGGTGATCCTTGCCGCAGAGCGGCTGATGCCCACCGACCTGTTCAGCGTGCCCTCCGGCATGATTTTAGGCATCATCACGGCAGAGGGCAGCGGCCAGAGCCACGCGGCCATCATTGCCCGGGCAATGAATATCCCGGGCATCGTGCAGGTGGGCCGGGATTTTCTGGACGACTGCGACGGCCGCACCGTGATTTTGGACGCCACCGGGGGCCAGTGCACGCTGGACCCGGACGCTGCCGCCCGCCAGCAGGCCGAGACCCGCATCTGCGAGCTGCAGCGGGAGAACAAAGAGATGGGGCAGCTGTATGCTCTGCCCAACAGGACAAAGGACGGCCATCCCTTTGAACTGCTGGCCAACTGCTTTGGGCCGGAGGACATCGACACGGCCATGCAGTCCGGCGCACAGGGCGTGGGCCTGCTGCGCACCGGCTACATGATGCTGCCGGGCCGCATTCTGGACGAGCAGGAGCAGTATTTCTTCTACTGCTCCTGTCTTGCTGCCGCCAAGGGCTGCCCGGTAACGGTGCGCACCTTCGACTTTGGCTCAGACCGCACCATTTCCGACGCCTATCAGGGCCTGCAGTCTTCCAAGCTTGGCCTGCGGGGCATCCGCAACAGTCTGCGCCAGCCCCACCAGTTCGAGACGCAGCTCTGTGCGCTGCTGCGCGCCGCCGCCCGCGGCCCACTGCGGGTGATGTTCCCCATGGTGACGAATGTGGAGGACTGGGACGCAGCCATGCGTGTGGTGGAGCGCTGCCGCGAGCACCTGCGGGAGCGCGGCGTGGCGTTCAACGAAGATACAAAGTTCGGCGTGATGCTCAGCGTACCCGCTGCCTGCCTGACCGCTGAGGAATTTGTAGAGCATGGGGTCGATTTTCTTGTGGTCGGCACCAACGACCTGACCCAGTACACCCACGCCGCCGACCGTGAGCTTGCCAGCGCCGAGCACTACTACCGCCCGGCCAGCAAGGCCATGAAAAAGCTCATCACCATGGTGATGGATGCCGCAAAGGTGCGCAATGTGCCGGTGACCATCTGCGGCCTTGCGGTGGGCAACCCGGCCAACACGGTGCAGTATCTGCAGCTGGGCCTGCGCAGCTTCTCGGTGAGCCCGCAGAACCTTTTGAACGTGAAGAAAGCTCTGCTGGAAGCAGAGACATAAACCCTGAAAATAACAAAAAAGCAGCTGCAACGCAGCTGCTTTTTTGTTATTCCAGATTCCCCGTCAGGGTCATGACGGACGCAAGCACGGCCAGCGGGGCGGTCTCGCACCGCAGGATGCGGGGGCCAAGGCCCACCGTTCTGGCACCGGCCTTTGCGGCCATTTCGGCTTCCTCGGCGGCAAAGCCGCCCTCGGCTCCGGTCACGATGGCGATTTTCAGTTTTTCACCATCGGCGGGCTTTGCTGCGGCCAGCAGGTCGCGCAGGGGCGCGCCGCCGCACTCGTAGCAGAACAGCACAAGGTCGTACTGTGCAAAGGTGCGGCACACGGCCCCGAAGTTTGCCAGCGGCAGGGCCACATCCGGCAGAACACCGCGGCCGCACTGCTTGGCGGCTTCCACCGCAATGCGGTTGTAGCGCTCGTTCTTCTGCTCCTCTTTTTTGGGGGCAGCCACGCAGTACCGGCTGAAGAAGGGCACGATGTGGGCTGCGCCCAGCTCCACGCCGTGCTTGACGATCTGCTCCAGCTTGTCCTGCTTGGGATAGCCGGCCAGCAGAGTGACCTCCACGCTGGGTTCGGCGGCGCTGGGATAGCCCGGCTCCACCCGGAACTCCACGCACTCGTCCCCAAAGCCGGTGATGGTGGCGGTGTATTCCACGGCATTGCCGTCGCATAGAATGACAGTATCGCCCAGCCTTGCGCGCATCACGCGGGCAAGATGGTGGGCATCGGCCCCGCGCAGGGTGGCGGTGCCGTCAGAGATCTCGGTGGTAAAATAACGGTGCGGCATAGTGGTTCTCCTTAAACGTCCTCGCCCTCTCAGTCTTTGCTTCGCAAATCCAGCTCCCCCAAAGTGGGAGCCCTTGGCAGTCCACGCAAACTTCATCTCTTTGCCAAGGCCTCTCCCTTTGGGAGAGGTGGCACCGAAGGTGACGGAGAGGGCAAGCCAGCTGAAAGAAATCATGAGAGCTTCTGTAATTACGCTTTCTTGCAGACGATGCACTCCCAGCCGCGCTTCTCCTTCACTTCCACAACGGCAAGGCCGGCCTTTTCCAGCCCGGCGATCACTTCGTCCTTGCGGCTGTCGATGATGCCGCTGGCAATAAAGGTGGCACCCTCCGCCATCAGTCCCGGCACGGCAGGAGCCAGAGACAGGATGGCGTTGGCCACGATGTTGGCGGTGATGATATCGTATTTGCCGCTGGCCTTATCGGAAAGGTCGCCCACCAGCACGGTCAGCTTGTCCTGCACGCCGTTCAACGCGGCGTTCTCGCCTGCGGTGCGCACGGCCACAGGGTCGATGTCCACGCCCTCGGCCACGGCAGCGCCCAGCTTCAGCGCCGCAATGGCAAGGATGCCGCTGCCGGTGCCGATGTCCAGCACCCGCTCGCCGCCGGTCACCCGCTCGTCCAGCGCTTCCATGCACAGGCTGGTGGTCTCGTGGCCGCCGGTGCCGAAGGCAAGGCCCGGGTCAAGGATCAGCTTCACCCGGTCAGTGTCGTACTGCTGCCACGAGGGCACCACGGCCAGCCGTTTGCCGATTTCCAGGGGGTGATAATACTTGCGCCAGCCGTTCTGCCAGTCCTCCTGCTCCACGCCCTCGGTCTCCACGGTGTAGGCGATGTTTGCAGCTTCCATGCGGGCGGCAATGAGGGCCAGCGTCTCCACGGGGGAAGCGCCCGGCTCCAGATACATATGGATGATAACGGTATCGCGGGGCTTGTCCAGCAGCTCCTGCTCGATCAGATCCACATGGGCGATCTCGGCCACCTGCTGCTCGATGTCGCTGTAGTCTTCGATATAGATGCCGCCCTCGGCGATCATGGTGGCAACGGCTTCGGCGTTGTCAGCGTCGGCCTTGGCCACGGTCAGGCGGATATCAGTCCATTCCATAAAATAAACCTCCTTCGGGTTCCCGCTTTTCTTATAATAGTATAGTACCCGATTCGGCTGTGGGATGCAAGCCTTTGGGCAAAATGTACGTAAAAAGAAAAGAATTTTCAACACAAAGACGACTCTTATGCGGAAAACCCAAAAATTATCGACTGAAAAACTGCCAAATGAGGACTTTTGATGCATTTTGATAGAAAAAAGGCGAAAGGGACTTTCTTTTTTTGCAAAAGTATGTTAATATTTTATTACGGAATTATGGACGGCCTGCAACCAGAGGCGTCTGTAAACACAAACATTTCTTAAGGAGGAATGTGCTTTATGATGAAGTATCTCCAGAAACTGGGCAAAGCTTTGATGCTTCCCGTCGCGGTTCTGCCGATCTGCGGCATCCTGATGGGTCTTGGTTATGCCCTTGCTCCGGGCGTTATGGGCGTTCCCGGTGCAGCAACTTCCGGCGCAGCTTATACCGTTGGCTTCCTGCTGGTCAAGGCAGGCGGCGCTCTGATCGATAACATGGCATGGCTGTTTGCCATTGGTGCCGCTGTCGGCCTTGCAGACAACGACGGCACCGCAGGTCTGGCCGGTCTGGTCAGCTTCCTGATGATGCAGCAGCTGCTGAACCCCGGTGTGGTCGGCATGGTCCGTCACCTGGAAGAAGGCACTGCTACCTACATCGCCTTCCAGAAGGTCGCCGGCAACTCCTTCATCGGCATTCTGGCCGCTGTTGTGGGCGCTGCCTGCTACAACAAGTTCAAGGATATCCAGCTGCCTGACTGGCTGGCATTCTTCTCCGGCAAGCGCTTCGTTGCAATCGCTACCGGTCTGATCTCCATTCTGGTGTCCGTTGTTCTGCTGTTCGTCTGGCCTCTGATCTTCGGTGCACTGGTCGCGGTCGGCAACGGCATTGCAGGCATGGACGGCATTGGCGCTGGCATCTACGCATTCCTGAACCGTCTGCTCATCCCCACCGGCCTGCACCACGCTCTGAACAACGTGTTCTGGTTCGACACCATCGGTCTGGGCGACCTGAGCCACTTCTGGGCTGGCGAGACCTCTGCTGATGTGGGCTGGAGCCTTGGCATGTACATGTCCGGCTTCTTCCCCTGCATGATGTTCGGTATTGCCGGTGCTGCTCTGGCTATGGTCAAGACCGCTAAGAACAAGAAGGCCGCCATCGGTCTGGTTCTGTCTGCTGCAATCTGCGCATTCGTCTGCGGCGTTACCGAGCCCTTCGAGTTCGGCTTCATGTTCCTGTGCTTCCCGCTGTACGTTGTGTACTCCGCTCTGTACGGCATCTTCACCATCATCACCTACTACTCCGGTTTCCGTGCTGGCTTCTGCTTCTCTGCAGGTGCTACCGACCTGGTGTTCTCTGCTTCCCTGCCCGCAGCTGCCAAGACCTGGATGATCATTCCTCTGGGCATCGCAGCCTTCGTGGTGTTCTACGCAGTGTTCTACTTTGCCATCACCAAGTATGACCTGAAGACCCCCGGCCGTGAGGACGAGGACGACGAAGAGGCCGAGAAGAAGGTCGTGCTGGCAAACAACAACTACACCGAAGTCGCTTCCGCTGTTCTGGCTGCTGTCGGCGGCAAGGAGAACGTGAAGGAAGTTGGTTACTGCGCAACCCGTCTGCGCTTTGAGGTCAAGGATAACGCCAAGGTGGACGAGAAGGCTGTCAAGGCCGCTGGTGCTGCCGGTGTCATCCGCCCCAGCAAGAACGCTTGCCAGGTGATCATCGGCACCAAGGTCCAGTTCGTGTACGACGAGCTGAAGAAGATGCTGTAACGCACACAGCATTCTGAACGGAGTTTGTGCGGGAGACTGGTTGCTCCTGCATCCCCATAAAAGCCGCCGGGAGAAGGGCAGAGCCTGCCGCTCCCGGCGGCTTTTTGCGTTCCCGCGCGGAGTGTGCTATACTGGTTCAAAAGGCAGATACGGGAGGAAAAACCATGAGCAAAGTGTACAGCTGGCGGAAACTGAACGAAAAAGAACTGACGCGGGTCTATCTGGACGAAATGCGGCGGGACTTTCCGCCCACGGAGCTAAAGCCCCTGAGCATGATCCTGAACAGCGAAGCGGACGGCACCGCCCACACATGGGGCGTGTTCGACGGCGAAACACTGGCGGCGTACCTGCTCATGGTGCGCCCGGCAGGCAGCAGGGTGAGCCAGCTGGATTACTTTGCCGTGCTGCCGGAATACCGTGCTGCAGGGCTGGGCGCGCAGCTGCTGGCCGATCTGCCGCAGCACGAGCGCGGTGCGCAGGCCATCCTCATTGAGGCCGAATGCCCGGATAAGGCGGAGGACGAAGCTATGGCTGTGCGGCGGCTGGGCTTTTACGCCCGGTGCGGCGCGCGGGACACCGGATTCACCGAGCACCTGTTCGATGCATGGTTCCGCATTCTGGTGCTGGACTGCCCGGGTGCCGGTACCTTTGCGGACCGGCAGGCCGTGGATGCACTGGTGGACTGCTACCGCCGTACCATCAGCGAGACCGAGTGGCAGAAGTACGTGCAGTTCTACTGCCCGGACGGAACAAAATACTGCTGAGCAGAAGGCGCTCTGTGCAAATTATGTGTACAGAGCGCCTTTTTGTCATATTTTTGTTGACAGACTCCCAAAAAGTGGTACGCTAAAAGCACAGCAAAATGCTTTTAGAGGAGGGCAATATTATGGCAGAAAAAATGACCCGGCGTACCTTTATGAAGGGCGCAGCAGCTGCGGCTGCAGCAATCTCTTTGTCCGGCGTGCTTGCAGGCTGCGGCGGCAGCGGACCGGCACAAAACGAGGTGCGCGTTGGTGCATTTATCGTTGCAGTGTACGATGCGAAGGGGAATGTCGGTGGCACAGTTCTCGGAAGTGGAAGCAATGGCAGCATCACTGCGACGGTGAAACTGACATACAGCAGCAGCGGTAAGGGCTTTGTGGAATATCCTTATGAAGGAATGTTTACCGCGAAGGTGAAGGAAAACCAGCTGAAAACGCTGAAGCCGACCAGTGGAAAGCTTCAGGCATCCAATGCTTTTGGCCCGTATAAGAAAGAAAATGTTACCCAGCTGGAGCTGCAATTTGATAACAATGAGTCGAGTGGTGCATTCCTGGATGGCGCACCGGTAGAATTGACCATTAATGTCGACAATGCAAAAGGTATGCTTTACCTGACAAGAGTGGAAAATCGGGTCGTAGTGACGAATACAAAGCCTGTTGGCTGATTGAAGGAAACCTTTTTAAAGAGGGCTGCTCACCATATCATGAGCAGCCCTCTTTTTGTCACTTTGCCCAGCCAGAAAATGGCATTTTCGGCATATTTATCCTGTTTGTAAAATCCGAGTGCAGGTTTTTCATCCCGGCTTTACACAGCGCTGACACGCCCGCAAAAACGGTCTGCAAAAGCTTTACCTCCATTTTGCGCGTACATGGTCGCAGCGCACACGGCGGTGCGGTACAATAAGGCCGTTCCCAAGGAAAACACAGAGAAACAAGAAAACATCGGCCGGAAATGCATTCCGGCGTTTATTGGAGGAAAAGGGTTATGAAAAAGATCACTCGTCGTTCGTTTATCACTGTCTGCGGCGCTGCTGCTGCGGCTATGGCTCTGACCGCCTGCGGCGGCGCAGCCTCTTCCACTGTGGCATCCTCTGCTGCGGAGTCCACCTCTTCTTCTGCCGCTGCTGAGACCGCTGCAGGCACCCTGTCCGGCAATGTGGCTACCGGCGGTTCTACCTCTATGAAGAACGTCATCGCTGCCCTGACCGAGGGCTTTGCCGAGGTGGAGCCGGGTGTCACCGTCAGCTACGACCCCACCGGTTCCGGCGCAGGCATCACCGGTGCTACCGATAAGACGCTGGACATCGGCCTGTCCTCCCGCGCCCTGAAGGACGACGAGAAGAACGACGTGGACGGCACCACCGTGGCTCTGGACGGCATCGCCATCGTTGTCAACAAGGCCAGCAAGGTGGCAGACCTGACCGTAGAACAGCTGAAGCAGATGTTCACCGGCGAGATCACCAACTGGAAGGATGTGGGCGGCGACGACGGCGAGATCGTTCTGGTGGGCCGCGAGGCTGGTTCCGGCACCCGCGATGGCTTTGAGAGCATCGTGGACGTGAAGGACAGCTGCAAGTACGCACAGGAGCTGACCGCTACCGGCGCTGTCATCAGCGCTGTGGAGGCCAATCCTCTGGCCGTCGGCTACGCTTCCCTGTCCGCTGTGGGCGACACCGTCGCCATGGTCACCGTGGAGGGTGTGGAGTGCAGCGAGGACACCGTCAAGGACGGCAGCTACAAGATCCAGCGTCCCTTCGTGTTCGTCACCAACAAGAGCGTGACCCTGTCGGAGCAGGCACAGGCCTTTGTGGACTTTGCCACCAGCAAGGACGCTGCCGACCTCATCCGCACCGCAGGTGCTGTGCCGGTGAACGAGTAATTACCGGGTGGTTTGTCTGGGAAAGCTCCCCGGTGAACCGCCTGCCCCGCATCTGAACAAGAGTACTGCCGCGTCGGGCTGTCGTTTCTGCGGGCCGACGCGGCTTTTATAAAGGATTTCAGCTATGAACAAAAAATCCTATCTGAGCCGGGTGCGGCTGCCCCGCACCCCCGCCGAATGGCTGGAAGCGGTGATGAACTTCATCTTCTTCCTGTGCGGTATGCTGGCGGTGGGCTGCGTGGTGCTCATCTCGGTGTACATGGTGATCTCCGGCGTGCCGGCCATCCACAAGATCGGTCTGTTCCAATTTCTGTTCGGCACAAAGTGGGCCTCCACGGCAGCCCAGCCGCTGTTCGGCATCCTGCCGTTCATCCTTTCCAGCATCTACGGCACGCTGGGCGCTGCCATCATCGGTGTGCCCATCGGCCTGCTGACGGCGGTGTTCCTCTCCAAGGCCGCCGACCCCAAGCTGCGCACCGTGGTGGTTACTGCCATCGAGCTGCTGTCCGGCATCCCCAGCGTGGTGTTCGGCCTGCTGGGCATGCAGGTGCTGGTGCCTGCCGTGGCAAAGACCTTCGGCAAGGCTTCCGGTGCCTGCCTGCTGAGCGCTATCGTGGTGCTTTCCATCATGATTTTGCCCAGCATCGTGTCCGTGTCGGTCACGGCACTGAACGCCGTGCCGCCGGAGTATGAGCAGGGCAGTCTGGCACTGGGTGCCACCGACACCGAAACATGGTTCAAGATCAGCATTCCGGCAGCCAAAAGCGGCATTGCCGCAGGCATTGTGCTGGGCATCGGCCGTGCCATCGGCGAGGCCATGGCGGTGATGATGGTGGCAGGCAACAGCCCCAACATGCCGGATAGTCCCTTCCGCAGCGTCACATTCCTGACCACCGCCATCGCCAAGGAGATGAGCTATGCCGGCGGTCTGCAGCGGCAGGCGCTGTTCAGCATCGCGCTGGTGCTGTTCGTCTTTATCATGATCATCAATGTTGTGCTGAACGTTGTGCTGAAGGGAGGAAGCCGCGATGAATAAGGGCCTTTCGCCTTCCCGTCAGATGTGGAACCGGGTCATGACCGCACTAGTCTGGGCCAGTGCCGTTCTGGTGATGGTTCTGGTGGCCGGTATCATAGGCATGGTGCTGGTGCGGGGCATCCCCCACATCAGCTGGAAGTTCCTTTCTACCACTGCCAGTGTGCTGAAAAAGACCGACGGCATCCTGCCTGCCATCCTCAACACACTGTATGTCATTGTGCTGACATTACTGATCGTACTGCCTCTGGGCGTGGGCGCGGCGGTCTACCTGACCGAGTATGCCTCCAACCGGCGGCTCATCGAGGTCATCGAGTTCACCAACGAAACGCTGGCGGGCATCCCCAGCATCATCTACGGTCTGGTGGGCATGCTGGTGTTCAGTCAGGCGCTGGGCTTCCAGACCTGTCTGCTGTCCGGTTCACTCACGCTGGTGGTCATGAACCTGCCCACCATCATCCGAACCACGCAGGAATCCCTCAAGACGGTGCCGCAGGGCTACCGGGAGGGCGCCATGGGCTTGGGTGCAGGCAAGTGGCACATCATCCGCACCATCGTGCTGCCCTGCAGCATCGACGGCATCGTGACCGGCTGCATTCTGGCTGTGGGCCGCATCGTGGGCGAAAGTGCCGCCCTGCTTTTCACCGCCGGTGCCGCAGAGGTCATTGCCAAGGGCGTGGCCAAAGCCTACACCTCCAACGGTGCCACCCTGTCGGTGCTGCTGTACCTGCGTGCCTTTGAGGACGGCGATTTTGCTTCCGCATGGGGCATCGGTGCGGTGCTGCTGGTGCTGGTACTGGCCATCAACCTTGCGGCGCGGCTGGCAAAGACTAAGCTGAAACAGAAACAGTAAAATTTGATTTTACTGTTCAAAATGGCCTCCGCATTCGCTCTGGCCATGAATCGCGGAAAAATTATTTTTAATTTCGTAGATTTGAAAAATCTGCGGATTTTTCAAATCTACCTTTTCACGGGAAGGGTCGAAACGGTAAACTTCCTGTTGAAATTCAACAATGAGGTACTCTATGGAAAACACGAACATGCCGGTGATATCGGCAAAAGACCTGAACCTCTGGTACGGCGACTTCAAGGCGCTGAAAGGCATCTCGCTGGACGTGGGCGAGCGGGAGATCACCGCGCTCATCGGCCCTTCCGGCTGCGGAAAGTCCACCTTTTTAAAGACCCTCAACCGCATGAACGACCTTGTGCCGAATGTGCGCATCGAGGGCGATGTGCGGCTCAAGGGCGAGGACATCTTTGCCCGGGAAATGCAGCTCACCGACCTGCGCCGCCGGGTGGGCATGGTGTTCCAGAAGGCCAATCCTTTCCCCATGAGCATTTACGACAACATCACCTACGGCCCCAAGCTGCACGGCGTGCGCAATAAGGCTGAGCTGGACGAGCTGGTGGAAAGCAGCCTGCGGGGCGCGGCCCTGTGGGACGAGGTGAAGGACCGCCTGAAAAAGAGCGCGCTGGGCCTTTCCGGCGGACAGCAGCAGCGTCTGTGCATCGCACGCGCACTGGCGGTGAAGCCCGAAGTGCTGCTGATGGACGAGCCCACCAGCGCATTGGACCCCGGCTCCACCATGAAGGTGGAGGAGCTGATGAGTGAGCTGAAGAAGAACTACACGGTGGTCATCGTTACCCACAACATGCAGCAGGCGGCCCGTATCAGTGACCGCACCGCCTTCTTCCTGCTGGGCGAGCTGGTGGAAGTGGGCCCCACGGCGCAGATCTTCAGCGCACCGCAGGATAAACGCACCGAGGACTACATTTCCGGTCGGTTCGGTTAAAGGAGGAAACAGCTATGAGTATCCGTAAACAGTACGACACCGATCTGGAATCGCTGAAAAATTCGCTGACCGAAATGGGCCGCAACTCTGCCGATGCCGTGGAGAACGCTCTGGAAGCGCTCTGCGTTGCTGATGCCGATGCGGCTGCGGCCATCGTGAAGGAGGATGCCCGCATCAACAATATGGAGCGGGATATCGAGCACCGCTGCATGACGTTGCTGCTGCGTCAGCAGCCGGTGGCAGGCGATCTGCGCCGCATCTCCACTGCCATGAAGGTGGTCACGGATATTGAGCGCATCGGCGACCATGCCGCCGACATCGCCGAGATCATCCCTCACCTTGTCACCGTCCGCAAAGAGGGCGACCCGGCGGTAAGTCAGGCCATTGCCATGGGCAAAAAGGCCCACCAGATGATCCTGGATGCCCTCGATGCCCTGATGGCAGAGGACGAAAATGCCGCCCGCAGGGTGATCGCCGCAGACGACGAGGTGGATTACGACTTCAATGCCATCAAGCATCAGCTGGCGCAGGAAATCGCCGAAGATCCCGGCAAGGTGGACGCAGCGCTGGACCTGCTGATGGTCATTAAGTATCTGGAGCGCATCGGCGACCACGCCGTGAATGTGGCCGAGTGGGTGCAGTTCGTGCGCACCGGACGCTATAAGGACGAGAGCATGTTCTGAGCATTTCCCTTCCTCATTTTTGAGGGTTCGTGTTTTCTTTATTTTTCCTGAAAAAGGCCGTTTCTGCCCGGTGCGGAAGCGGTCTTTTTCTGTAAGACGAAACTCGTGGACGAAAAATAATAAAAGTTTTTTAGCTTTCTGCAATATTCCGGCAGGCCGGTTCGTATCAGAAGTGTAAGGGCCGGCAAAGGGCCTGCGATCTCTGTGCGGCGGGTGTCCGGCTTCCCCCAGTCCCCGCCCGCCGCACCTTTATGGAGGAAGATCAAAATGACACAGATGAAGCATTTTCCGCTGGAAGCACGCAGCGAGACGGTCAGCCGCGAAGCACTGGTGCAGGCGGCACTCAAAGAGATCACCCAGAATTACCGCGAAGCAAGCCTTTCCAACGTGGCACGGGAGTACGGCGTTTCGCTGGCATATGTCAGCGAGTGCGTGCGTGCCCAGACCGGACGCACCTATAAGGAATTGCTGCAAAAGCACCGTATGGAGACCGCTGCCCGCCTGCTGCGCCGCAGCGACATGAACATCCAGCAGATCATTTCTCTGGTGGGCTACGAGAACACCAGCTATTTTTACCGCCTGTTCCACGAGCGGTATGGTCTCAGCCCGCGGGAATACCGGCTGGTGCGCACCGGCCATGGCCGCGCCAGCGCATAAGGTACTTGCTCTAAAAGCAGGGACTGCTGCACATCGTTTTAGCCGAAAGTGCAGCGGCCCCTGCTTTTTGCCGTTTTGGAGCATTTTAAGGTACTTTGGTGCGGGAACTGGATTTTTATGGTAATTTGTAGTACAATAAGAACAATTCTCAAAGTGCTGTGCCGGACCGAGCGCAGCGCAGAAAAGACGAGGTGGAATGAATGTTTCGTGGAGCAGTGAGAGGGGATCTGCCCCAGATCCTGAAGATCTATGCCCATGCACGTGCCGCAATGAAGGAATCCGGCAACCCGACCCAATGGGGGGATAATTTCCCGCCGCAGGAACTGCTGGAGGAGGATATCGACTCGAACCGGTTGTTCCTTTATGTGGTCAACGGCCAGATCGAGGCCGTGTTTGCATTTATTCTGGGGGCGGACCCCACCTACGCCGCCATTGAGGACGGCCAATGGCTGGACGATACCCTGCCCTATGGAACGGTGCACCGTCTGGCATCGGCCGGAAAGCACAAGGGCGTGGGCAAGGCCGTGCTGGACTGGAGCATGGAGCACTGCCAGAGCCTGCGTGCCGACACCCACGCCGACAACAAGATCATGCAGCATCTGCTGGAAAAGAACGGCTTTACCCGCTGCGGCGTCATCCATGTGCGGGATGGCTCGCCCCGCTTTGCCTACCAGAAGCTTGCCCCCACCCAGCCGCTGGAAGCATAAAAATACAAAAACCTCTGGAGCTGTTGCACTGGATTTTATCCTTGCGCAACAGCCCCTTTTATTTTTCCTGAAAAGCAAACCTGTCCTTGCTACAAATACAGATTGACAGAAAAACCCCATGGGCGCCGACCTGAATGCAAATTTGTGAACGAAAAATGTCTGAAAACGCTTTCATTTCTCTGCCGTATGTGCTATAATAACACCCGTCCTTGTGTAAGAGACAGGAAGCTGTGCGCCGTTGGCGTACAATAGGAAAGAGGAGTGTCTATATGAAAACGTTGAACAAGGCAGTTGCCCGCTACAACGGCATCAGCCTGATCGTTCGCATTCTGATCGGTCTGATCATCGGTGCGGTGCTGGCTCTGGTGGCCCCCGGTGCAGGCTGGGTGGGTGAACTGGGCAGCCTGTTCGTTGGCGCACTGAAGGGCATCGCCCCGGTGCTGGTGTTCGTGATTGTGGCAAGTGCTCTGGCACAGGGTTCTTCCAAGCTGGACCGCCGCTTCGGCACGGTCATCTGGCTGTACATGCTCACCACCTTTCTGGCTGCGGCCATCGCAGTGGTGACCAGCTTTATGTTCCCGGTCACGGTCGTGCTGGCAGACGCTGCCCAGTCGGACGTGGTGCCGCAGGGTCTGGGCGAAGTCATGGGCACTCTGCTCACCAACTTTGTGGCAAACCCCGTCAGTGCCATCATGAGCGGCAACTACATCGGCATCCTGTTCTGGGCCTGCATGTTCGGCGTGGCCATGAAGAAGATCGGCTCTGACACCACCAAGACCTTTATGGCAAACACCGCCGATGCAGTCTCCCAGATCGTGCGCTGGATCATCAATCTGGCACCCTTCGGCATCATGGGTCTGGTCTACACCAATGTTTCCGGCAATGGCCTTGCCATCTTTACCCAGTACGGCAAGCTGCTGGCCCTGCTGGTGGGCACCATGCTGTTCATGGCTCTCATCGTCTCCCCCTTCATCATGTTTATCTATCTGGGCTGCAACCCCTATCCGCTGGTGTTCCGCTGCCTGCGTGAGTCCGGCCTGACCGCCTTCTTCACCCGCAGCTCCGCCGCCAACATCCCCGTGAACATGGCTCTGTGCGAAAAGCTGGGTCTGGACAAGGATATGTACTCCGTCTCCATCCCGCTGGGCGCTACCATCAACATGGACGGTGCCGCCATCACCATCACCATCATGACGCTGGCCGCTGCTAATACCTTGGGCATTCAGGTGTCTCTGCCTGCAGCCATCGTGCTGAGCGCCATGAGCGCTCTGGGTGCCTGCGGCGCTTCCGGCGTGGCCGGCGGTTCCCTGCTGCTGATCCCCATGGCCTGCTCCCTGTTCGGCATTTCCAACGATGTCGCCATGCAGATGGTAGGCGTCGGCTTCATCATCGGCGTGGTGCAGGACTCTGTGGAGACTGCCCTGAACTCTGCCGGTGACGTGGAGTTCGCTGCCACCGCCGAGTATCATCAGTGGCGCAAGCAGGGCAAGCCCCTGCCGGAGTTCCTGAGCGGCAAGAAGAATTAAAAGAGCAAAAAAATGGCTGGCATCCTGCGATGCCAGCCATTTTTTGTCAGTCGATGACCTTTGCCTTCTGCAAAGCCACCAAAATCAGCGGGATGAGCACCAGCTGAGCCACGATGCCCGGCACAGCGGTGAGCAGTGCACCGGACAAAAACGCGCTGAACGGGAAGCTGGAACCGGTCAGGCCGGCCAGCACAAAGCGTACTGCACCCCAGACCAAACGGCCTGCCACCATGGCGGTAACGAGAGAAGCGTACATCATGGGCACGGTGTGCTTCACCTTGTGCCAGAGCACGCCGGACACAAGGCCGTAGGCGGCCAGCTCAAAGGCCATGGCAATGGCGATGGGGAACATCGGCGGCATGCCGAACAGCACCGAGCGCACCAGCGGAGCAATGAAGCCCACGGCAAGGCCCCATGGGCCGCCCAGCACAAAGCCGCACAGCAGAATGGGAAAGTGCATCGGGCACAGCATGTTGCCCACCTGCGGCACATGGCCGGTGATCATGGGCAGCACAAAGGCCAGTGCAAGGAACAGTGCAGCCAGCACGAGGCTGCGGGTGGTGGAATGGGGGGTCATTTTCATAAAAAGCTTCCTCCTTTGGCCAGACAAAAAAGGGGTCTGCCCGGCTTACAAGCCAACGGCAGACCCCTTCGTGGTGTCTATAGCAGCAAAAATAAGATGGCAGAACGCAAAGGCCCCTGTGGGTTTTGCTCTGCACCGCTGCGTAAGCGCAGCGGTGGATAAAATGCTCCATCAGGATGGAGAACACGGGCTTCTGCCCGCACACCCGGCTTCGTGCCGGAATCTGTGAAAAATATAGCAGATGCCTCTGGCTTTGTCAAGATACGGCAAAAAGCCTGCAATTTAACCAAAAAGCGGCAAATTTCAATGAATATTTCCCCGCGTGTGTACATTTTGCATGAAGATGCTTGACCTTTTTGCATAGAATAGCTAATATAAACTTGAAAAAGAGCGCGCTGCGGGCAGCAGGACTGCACCGGCGCTGACGAAAGGCTTTTTTGAACATGTGCAAATCTGAGGTTCATACGGGAGGACCATCATGACAAATGCAGAAAAACTTACTCTGGCCAAGCACGCCTGCCACATCCGCATGGGCGTGATCGAGGGCACGCACAGCGCAAAGTGCGGCCATCCGGGCGGCAGTCTGGATATCGCCGAGCTGCTGAGCTACCTCTATTTTGTGGAAATGAACATCGACCCGAAGGACCCCAAGATGGCCGACCGCGACCGTCTGGTGCTGTCCAAGGGCCATGCTGCACCGGCACTGTATGCAGCGCTGGCAGAGCGCGGCTATTTCCCGGTGGAAGACCTCAAGACCCTGCGTAAGATCGGAAGCTATCTGCAGGGCCACCCCAACATGAACGAGACCCCGGGCGTGGATATGTCCACCGGCAGTCTGGGTCAGGGCGTGTCTGCCGCCTGCGGCATGGCACTGGGTGCCAAGCACGCTGGTAAGCCCATCAACGTCTACACCATCCTGGGCGACGGCGAGGTGGAAGAGGGCGAGTGCTGGGAAGCCTTCATGTTTGCCGCACACTACGGCCTTTCCAACCTGTGCGTTGTGCTGGACCGCAACCATCTGCAGATCGACGGCACCACCGAGACCGTGATGAACAGCGCCCCGCTGGAGGAGAAGCTGAAGGCCTTCAACTTCAATGTTGTCACCATCGACGGCCACGACTACGACCAGATCGAAGCCGCCATGCAGGCATTCCATGCAGAGACTGCAAAGCCCACCTGCATCATCATGGACACCACAAAGGGCAAGGGCGTTTCTTATATGACCAACTCTGTGGACTGGCACGGCAAGGGCCCCAACGATGACGAGTACAAGATCGCAATTGAGGAACTGAACGCCGCATACGCCGCGCTGGAGCAGGAGGAAAACTAAGATGGCAGATGTGAAGAAGATCGCTACCCGTGAAAGCTACGGCAACACCCTGAAGGAGCTGGCCGCAGAGGGCCACGAGGATCTGGTGGTGCTGGACGCAGACCTTGCCGCTGCCACCAAGACCGGCATGTTCCGCAAGGCTTACCCGGATCGTCATTTTGACTGCGGCATTGCCGAGGAAAACATGATGGGCGTGGCTGCGGGCCTGTCCACCATGGGCTACGTGCCCTTTGTTTCCAGCTTTGCCATGTTCGCCGCCGGCCGTGCCTTTGAGCAGGTGCGCAACTCCATCGGCTATCCCCACCTGAACGTGAAGATCGGTGCCACCCACGGCGGTATCTCGGTGGGCGAGGACGGCGCTTCCCATCAGTGCTGCGAGGACTTTGCCCTCATGCGCAGCATCTCCGGCATGACCGTGATCTGCCCCGCCGACGATGTGGAGGCCCGCGCCGCTGTGCGTGCTGCCTACGCAATGGAAGGCCCCGTCTACCTGCGCTTTGGCCGTTTGGCTGTGCCTGTGTTCCACGATGCCGAGAACTATCACTTCGAGATCGGCAAGGGTGAGCAGATCACTGAGGGCGGCGACATTGCCATCATCGCCACCGGCCTGATGGTCAACGAAGCCCGCATTGCCGCGGAACAGCTGGCTGCCGAGGGCATCCATGCCCGGGTCATCAACATCCACACCATCAAGCCTCTGGACGAGGAGATCGTCCTCAAGGCTGCAAAGGAATGCGGCAAGGTCATCACCGCCGAGGAGCACAATGTCATCGGCGGTCTGGGCGAGGCCGTCTGCGCCGTGCTGAGCGAAAAGCTGCCCACCCCTGTGCGCCGTGTGGGCGTGCAGGACAAGTTTGGCTGCTCCGGCCCTGCATGGGACCTGTTGCGTGAGTACGGTCTGGATGCCGCTACCATCTGCAAGACTGCCCACGAAATGCTGGGCAAATAAAGCTGCCGGAATCTCACAAAAGCTGAAGGGGCTGCTGCACGTTTGTTCAAAACGATGTGCAGCAGCCCCTTTTTGCGCCCCAATGTGACCCGGTTACGGAAAAGCCCTGGCGTTTTGGGTATACTGATGCCATAAGAACAACCACGAACGAACCCTTTCAGGAGGTAGAAATATGGCAGTTGTTACGATCACGAAGGAAAATTTTGAGCAGGAGGTGCTGCAGAGCGCAAAGCCTGTGCTGCTGGACTTCTGGGCCAGCTGGTGCGGCCCCTGCCGCATGCTCAGCCCCGTTGTGGACGAGGTAGCTGAGGAGCGCACCGATGTGAAGGTGGGCAAGGTGAATGTGGACGAGCAGCCGGAGCTGGCCGGGGAGTTCGGCGTGATGAGCATTCCCACCCTGCTGGTGTTTGAGCAGGGCAAGCTGGTGCGTCAGGCCGTGGGTGCCCGCCCGAAGGCCAGTGTGCTGGAGCTGCTTGGGTAAATATGCGTGCTGAAAAGGAGCTGTTGCGCCATGCGACGGCTCCTTTTTTCTTTTCCCTGTACAAACGCACAGAAAAATCGTATCATTGAGTTGAAAACACCGTCACTTTCCTACTTTACAACTTTACCGAGATAAAGTAAAATAAACTCAAGTAAGAAATGGGGGAACCGACAATGGAATTCAGCCTTGCAAACCTGCAGCCCAAGGAGCGCGCCTCCTTTGCGCTGCGCGCCTTGTACGAAGCGGCGGGCTGCCGCAAGTATCATATGGGCCGGTTTGAGGAGTACGGCCTGTATCAGGAGAACCGCAGCTTTTTGTCGTCCGAACAGGTCATTACCTTTACCGATCTGGACGGCCGTCTGCTGGCCCTCAAGCCGGACGTGACCCTCTCCATTGCCAAGACGGCGCAGCCCGCCCCCGGCGAGACCCTGCGCTACTACTATCACGAGAACGTCTACCGCCCTTCCGCCGAGAGCCACACCTTTAAAGAGATCAGCCAGATGGGCCTTGAGATGCTGGGCGCGGTGGGCGAAGCACAGGTGCAGCAGGCGGTGTGTCTGGCGGCGCGGTCGCTGGATGCGCTGGGGGCCGAGTGGGTGCTGGAAGTGAGCCACATGGGCTACCTGTTCGGCCTGTTCGACGCGCTGGGCGTGCCGGATGCCGCCCGTGCAAAGCTGCTGGAAAAGCTGCGGGAGAAAAACGCCCACGAGCTGCGGGCTGCAGCCGGAGCAGCCGGTCTTGCCGATGCCGCCGCCGACATCCTGTGCAGCGTGCTGGGCCTCTGCGGCAGCTATGCCGATACCCTTGCAAAGGCTGCAGCCCTGTGCAAAAACGATGCCATGCGCGCAGCGGTGGCCGAGCTGGAAGCGCTGGCTGTGCCGCTGGAAAAGGCGGGCGGCGTGATCCGGCTGGACATGACGCTGGCCGGTGAGATGGAATACTACAACGGCCTTGTGTTTCAGGGCTACCTGAAAGCCCTGCCCCGCCCCCTGCTCAAGGGCGGCCGCTACGACCTGCTGATGCAGAAGTTCACCCCCGGTGCCGGTGCCATCGGCTTTGCGGTCTATCTGGACGAGCTGGACCGCCTGAGCGCCCCGCTGCCGCCGGTGCAGAAGAACAGCACCGACAGGGTGATGCTGAACGTGGCTCTGCCCAAGGGCCGTCTGGGAGATAAGGTGTATCACCTGCTGGCGGGCATCGGCTACGGCTGCCCGGAGGACTACAACGCCACCCGCAAGCTGGTGGTGGAAAAACCGGAGGCCGGCATCCGCTACTTCCTCGTCAAGCCCAGCGACGTTGCCATCTATGTGGAGCACGGTGCCGCCGATGTGGGCATCGTGGGCAAGGACATCCTCACAGAGGCTTCTGCCGATGTGTACGAGCTGCTGGACACCGGCCTTGGCAAATGCCGCATGTGCGTTGCCGCCCCGGCCGATTACAAGGACGACCCCAGCCGCCCGGTGCGGGTGGCCACCAAATTCGTCAACATTGCAAAGAGCTACTACGCATCTATGGGGCGGGACATCGATATCATCAAGCTGAACGGCTCCATTGAGCTGGCCCCCATTCTGGGCCTTTCGGACGTCATCGTGGATATCGTGGAGACCGGCACCACCCTGCGGGAGAACGGCCTGAAGGTGGTCACCGAGTTCATGCCCATCTCGGCCCGGTTCATTGCCAACAAGGCCAGCTACCAGTTCAAGCACGCCGAAATGGACACCATGCTGGAAAAGCTGCGGGCGGAACTGCAGAACAAGGAGGAAGCAAAATGATCAAGCTGTATAACTTTGACGAGCTGAAGCCCGAAGAGATTCTGAACCGCGATATCCGCGCGGAAAAGAACGTGGAGGATGTGGTGGACGGCATCATTGCCGATGTGCGCGCCCGGGGCGACGATGCCCTGAAGGATTATGCGCTGAAATTTGACGGCGCGAAGATCGATGCCCTGCAGGTGACGCAGGAGGAGATCGACGAAGCCTTTGCGGGCATGGACCCCTACTTCCTCGAAACGCTGCGCGAAGCCGCCGCCAACATCGAGAGCTTCCACCGCAAGCAGGTGCACAAGAATTTTGTGGTGAACGACAAGCCCGGCATCGTGCTGGGCCAGAAATATACCCCCATTGAAAAGGCCGGTGTCTATGTGCCCGGCGGCACGGCGGCCTATCCCTCCACCGTGCTCATGGACGTGATCCCGGCAAAGGTGGCAGGCGTGTCCGAGATCGTCATGACAACCCCCGCCGGAAAGGACGGCAGGGTGAACCCGGTCATCCTTGCCGCCGCTGCCACCGCAGGCGTGACCAGGATCTTCAAGACCGGCGGCGCACAGGCTGTGGCGGCTCTCGCCTACGGCACCCAGAGCATCCCTGCGGTGGATAAGATCGTTGGCCCCGGCAACATCTACGTTGCCACCGCCAAGCGCAAGGTATTCGGCAAGGTGGGCATCGATATGATCGCAGGCCCCAGCGAAATTCTGGTGCTGGCCGACGGCGGCTGTAACCCCGCATGGGTGGCGGCGGACCTGCTGAGTCAGGCCGAGCACGACAAACTGGCAAGCCCGGTCCTCGTCACCGACAGCCCGGAGCTGGCCAAGGCCGTGCAGGCGGAGCTGGAGGTGCAGATTCCGCAGCTGCCCCGTGCCGCCATCGCCCGCGCCAGCGTGGACGACAACGGCAAGATCATCCTCTGCACCGACCTGCACAAGGCCATTGAAGCCTGCAACATCATTGCACCGGAACATCTGGAAGTGTGCGTGGAGGACCCCTTCGGCGTGCTGAACGAGATCAAAAACGCAGGCAGCATTTTCCTTGGCCGCAACGTGCCGGAAGCGCTGGGCGATTACTTTGCAGGCCCCAACCACACTCTGCCCACCAGCGGCACCGCCCGCTTCTCCAGTCCCTTGGGCGTAGACGACTTTGTAAAAAAGTCCAGCTTCCTCTACTACACCCGGGAAGCGCTGGGCGAAGTAGCCCCCCGCATCGCCGATTTTGCCGAGCGCGAGGGCCTGCACGCCCACGCCCGCAGCGTGACCATCCGGTATGAAAAGTGAGGATTTGAACCATGAGTAAATTCCTTTCTCCCACGCTGGCCGCTGTCACCCCCTACACCCCGGGTGAGCAGCCGCAGGATCAGCAGTACATCAAACTGAACACCAACGAAAGCCCCTATCTGCCCTCCCCGGCGGTGATCGCCGCCGTGAGCGAGCACGAGGTGGAAAAGCTGCGCCTTTACTCCGACCCCGCCTGTGCCGACCTGCTCAAGGCGGCCGCAGCCCACTTCGGTTTGCAGCCGGAGCAGATCATGCCCGGCAATGGCAGCGACGAGAACCTCTTCTTTGCGCTGCGTGCCTTCTGCGACGCAGACCACCCGCTGGCCTATGCCGACATCACCTATGGCTGCTACGGCGTGTGGTGCGGACTGATGCACATTCCCAGCCACATCATCCCGCTGAAAGAGGATTTCACCCTTGACCCGAAGGACTACTACGGCCTGAACCAGACCATCGTCCTTGCAAACCCCAACGCCCCCACCGGTATTGCACTGCCCCGAGCGGAAATTGAGGGCATCTTAAAGGCAAACCCGAACAATGTGGTCATCGTGGACGAGGCCTATGTGGACTTTGGCGGCGAGAGCTGCGTGCCCCTCATCGACCAGTACGAGAACCTGCTGGTGGTGCAGACCTTTTCCAAGTCCCGGCAGCTGGCCGGTGCGCGTCTGGGTCTTGCCATGGGCAATGCAAAGCTCATTGCCGACCTGAACCGGGTCAAGTTCAGCCTGAACCCCTACAACATCAACCGCCTGACCCTGAAAGCCGGGCAGGCTGCGCTGGAAGACACCGCTTATTTTGACAGGACCCGTGCCGCCATCGTGGACACCCGCGCATGGACAAAACAACAGCTGGAACAGCGCGGTTTTGCCGTGCTGGACAGCCGCTCCAACTTCCTGTTTGCAAGTACCGACAGGAAAGACGGTGGGACACTCTACAAAGAGTTGAAGAAAAACGGCATTCTGGTGCGCCATTTTGACGCGCCCCGCATCCAGAACTGGCTGCGCATCACCATTGGCACGCCGGAACAGATGCAGACGTTTATGGAAACGCTGGATAAGATCATGGAGGAATGAACCATGCCGAACCGAATGATCTCGCTGGAACGCAACACCAATGAGACCCAGATCGACCTTACCCTTGATCTGGACGGCACCGGCCGCTACGAGGTGGACACCGGGTGCGGCTTTCTGAACCACATGCTGGAGCTGTTCGCCCGCCATGGCCGGTTCGATCTGGTGCTCACCTGCCACGGCGATGTGCAGGTGGACTACCACCACACCACCGAGGATGTGGGCATTGCACTGGGTCAGGCCTTTGCACGGGCGCTGGGCGATATGCGCGGTATCCAGCGCTACGGCAGCTTTTATCTGCCCATGGATGAAGCGCTGATCCTGTGCGCCGTCGATCTTTCGGGCCGCTGCACCCTGAACTGGGACATCCATTGCAACACCGAAAAAGTGGGCGATTTTGACGTGGAGTGCGCCAAGGAATTCTGGCTGGGCTTTGCCCGCAGCGTGCCCGCTACTGTCCACTTTGTACAATTTGCGGGAGAAAATACCCATCACATCCTCGAAGCCTGCTTCAAGGGCGCAGGCCATGCACTGGGCGTGGCCGTGAAGATCGACGAAGCCCACAAGGACGAGATCCCTTCCACGAAAGGACTGCTGGTATGATCGCAATTATCGATTATGGCGTGGGCAACCTGTTCAGCCTGAAGTCCAGCCTGAAGCAGCTGGGGCTGGAAGCGGTCGTCACCGCCGACGCGGACACCATCCGCAAAGCCGACCGGCTCATCCTGCCGGGCGTGGGCGCTTTTGCCGATGCCATGGCCAAGCTGGAGGCGACGGGCCTTGTACCGGTCATGAAAGAAGAAGCTGAAAGGAAGCCGCTGCTGGGCATCTGCCTTGGCATGCAGCTGCTGTTTGAAAAGAGCTACGAGTACGGTGAGCACGAAGGCCTTGGCTTTGTGAAGGGCGAGGTCTGCCCGCTGGAGCCAGACCTTGCGGACAAGAGCCTGAAGATGCCGCAGATCGGCTGGAACGCCTTGCACCTTGTAAAGGACGACCCGCTGTTCAAGTACATCCGTGAGGGAGAATACGTCTATTACGTCCACAGCTACTACGGCAAGAACTGTACGGAGAGTACACTGGCTGTGAGCGACTATTCCATTCCTGTCACCGGCGCGGTGCGGGCAGGCAGGGTGTACGGCACCCAGTTCCATCCGGAAAAGAGCGGCGATACCGGACTACGAATTTTGAAGGCGTTCAGCGAATTGTAAGGAGAAAAATTATGCAGCTTTTTCCAGCCATTGACCTGCGGGGCGGCAAGGTGGTGCGCCTGACGCAGGGCGACTACAGCCGCATGACCGTCTATGGTGAGGACCCCTGCGCACAGGCGCGGGAGTTCCTTGCAGCGGGGGCCAAAAACCTTCACGTCGTCGATCTGGACGGCGCAAAGGACGGCACCCTTTCCAACTATGATACCATTGCCGCGCTGGCAAAACAGGGCGGCTTATACATTGAGGTGGGCGGCGGCATCCGCACCGAGGAGCGCATTGAAACATATCTTTCCCTCGGCGTGGGCCGCTGCATCCTTGGCAGCGTGGCGGTGACGGATTTTGCCTTTACCGCCCGGATGCTGCAGAAATACGGCGATAAAATTGCCGTGGGCGTGGACGCCAAGGACGGCTATGTGGCCATCCATGGCTGGAAGGAGGTCAGCGCCGAGCCGGGCGTGGACTTCTGCAAGCGGCTGGCAGATGCCGGATGCACCGCCATCATCTACACGGACATTGCCTGCGACGGTGCCATGAGGGGCACGAACCTCGGCCTGTACCGCACGCTTGCCAAAGAGGTGCCCGGCGTGGCCTTTACGGCCAGCGGCGGCATCTCGTCCGAAGCAGAGCTTCTGGAACTGAAAAAAATGGGCACTGCCGCTGCCATTTTAGGCAAGAGCCTGTACACCGGCGCACTGGACCTTGCGCGCTGCGTGCAGCTGGTGCAGGAGTGAACGGAGAGGAAACGACATGATCACCAAACGCATTATTCCCTGCCTTGATGTGCGCAATGGCCGCGTGGTCAAGGGCACGAACTTTGAAGGCATCCGGGACGTGGCCGACCCGGTGGAAATGGCCCGCATGTACAACGCTGCCGGTGCCGACGAGCTGGTGTTCTACGATATCACCGCCAGCTTCGAGGGCCGGGCACTGTTTACGGATATCCTGACCCGCGTCGCCAGCGAAATTTTTATCCCGCTCACGGTGGGCGGCGGCATCCATACGCTGGAAGATTTCGACCGGGTGCTCAAGTGCGGTGCGGACAAGGTCAGCGTCAACTCGGGCGCACTCAAAAATCCCGACCTCATCCCGGCGGCAGCACAGCGCTACGGCAACCAGTGCGTGGTGCTCTCTGCCGATGTGAAGCGGGTGGACGGCCAGTTCCGGGTGTTCGCCAAGGGCGGGCGCGAGGATACCGGCCGGGATGCACTGGACTGGATCAGCTGGTGCGTGGACCACGGCGCGGGTGAGATCTGCCTGAACAGCATCGACACCGACGGCGTGCGCAGCGGCTTCGACCTTGAGATGCTGGATGCAGTTGCGGCGCGGGTGAACGTGCCCATCATTGCCAGCGGCGGCGCAGGCAAAAAGGAAGACTTTCTGGAGCTGTTCCACCACAAGGGCATCGACGCAGGCCTTGCGGCGGGCATCTTCCACCAGAAGCTGCTGACCATCCGGGATCTGAAAGAATACCTCAACGCAAACGGCGTGGAGATGCGGCTGTAACGCCGGGGCATTTCTTCCCAGTGCGGGGAGAAGCCGTAACGCGAAACTGGATTTCCGCAAAAACAACCCGCAAACTCTTGCGTTTGCGCACCGAATACGCTAAACTAGTAATATCCCCATCCGGGGAGGGAGAACCGTTATGAATCTGAAATTTGATGAAAAGGGCTTGATCCCTGCCATCGTGCAGGACCACTACACCAAAGAGGTGCTCACCCTCGCATACATGAACGCCGAGACGCTGGCGCTCACCGTTGCCGAGGGCCGCACTGTGTTCTGGAGCCGCAGCCGTCAGGAGATCTGGCGTAAGGGCGAGACCAGCGGCAACGTGCAGCGGGTGGTGTCCATCACCGCAGACTGCGATGCCGATGCTCTGGTGGTGGAAGTGGTCAAATCCGGCCCCGCCTGCCACACCGGTGCCGAGAGCTGCTTCTTCAACGAAGTATACGTCTCGCCGGAGCTGAAGCAGTTCAGTTGGCAGGGCCTGTACCAGCTCATCAAGGGCCGCAAGGATAGCCCCAAGGAGGGCAGCTATACCACCTACCTGTTTGAGAAGGGCAAGGAGAAGATCCTGAAAAAGGTGGGCGAAGAGTGCACCGAGGTCATCATTGCGGGCGAAAAAGAGGATAAGGAAGAGACCGTTTACGAGATCAGCGATCTTGCCTACCATGTTCTGGTGCTGATGGTCAGCGCCGGCATCACGGTGGAGGATGTGACCCGTGAACTGGAAAAACGTCACGTCATTGACCACAAGGTCAAACAGGAAAGGATGCAGTGAATTATCTATGGCAGATTATAAGAAGTCCAGTGTCCATTGCCACTCCACCATGTGCGATGGCAAAAATACCTTGCAGGATATGGCAAGTGCTGCGTGTGCGCAGGGCTTGACCACGCTGGGCTTCACCGGCCATAGCTACACCCAGCGCGACCGCGAATACTGCATGAGCCCCAGCCGCACCGCCCAGTACAAGGCCACCATTGCAAAGCTCAAGACGGAGTACAAGGGCAAGGTGGATATCCTGTGCGGCATCGAGTGGGATATCCTGAGCGAGGATAAGCGCACCGGCTACGATTACTGGATCGGCAGCGCACACCACCTGTACGGCAAGAACACCGGCAAGTATTACGAGATCGATTTCCGCCCGCAGGACCTGTGGGACTGCATCAACGATGATTTTGACGCAGACCCCCTTGCCGCTGTGGAAGCCTACTTTGCCGAGGTGGAAAAGGTGGCTGCCCTCAAGCCGGATATTCTGGCCCACATCGACCTCATCAAGAAGCTGAATGCCAACGGTGAGTTCTTCGACGAAGAGTCGCCCCGCTACAAGGCCGCTGCCCTCAAGGCCCTGCAGGCCGCAAAGGCGAACGACTGCCTGCTGGAAGTGAACACCGGCGGCGTGTACCGCGGCTACCGCAAGGACTTCTACCCCGGCCCGTGGCTGCTGGGCGAGTGGCAGAAGATGGGCGGCAAGGTCATCATCACTTCTGATTCTCATGATATCAACAGCCTGACCTACGGCTTTGACGAAGCTGCCGCCGCCATCAAGGCTGCAGGCTTTACCAGCGTGCAGGTGCTTACCGGCAGCGGCTTCGAGACGCAGGAGCTGTAAGAGCGCTATTTTATTGCCAGCATCCTCGCCCTCTCAGTCATCGCTGACGCGATGCCAGCTCCCCCAAAGTGGGAGCCTTTGGCAGTCCACGCAAAGTGCATCGTTATGCCAAGGCCTCTCCCTTTGGGAGAGGTGGCACCGAAGGTGACGGAGAGGGCGAGCCAGCAAAAGATAAATCATCTGCAATGCCTTTTCCTGTTTTTTATAAATCGGGAGGGGATTGCAGATGTTTTGTTTTGTGTACAGATATCTTAAAAGTTATAATTTTGGAGGACCCCTATGACCCACGCGCAGCCCCAAAAGAAAAGTTTCTTCAACATGAACGTAGACCTGATGCACGGGCCTATTTTAAAAAGCCTGCTGCTGTTCATGCTGCCCATTCTCGTCTCCAACCTGTTCCAGCAGCTCTACAACACGGTGGATACCATGATCGTGGGCAATGTGCTGGGCGATACAGCCCTTGCTGCCATTGGCTCCTGCGGCTCGATCTACGAGCTTTTAGTCGGCTTTGGCATCGGTATCGGCAATGGCCTTGCCATCGTTGCAGCGCGCTCCTACGGCGCGCAGGACGAAGACCTGCTCAAGCGCACGGTGGTGGGGTCGGTCGTCATTGGTCTGATCGCCTCGCTGGTCATTACAACGGCAGGCTTTTTCGGCCTGCATGCCCTGCTGCAGCTGCTGGATACCCCGGCGGAAATTCTGGAAGATGCCTACAGCTACATTATCGTGATCGACCTTGGCGTTGTGGTCATGTTTATGTATAACCTGTGCGCAGGCCTGCTGCGCGCCATTGGCAACAGCGTAATGCCGCTGGTGTTCCTGCTCATCAGCTCGGTGCTGAACGTGGGGCTGGACCTGTGGTTCATTGCCGGGGTTGGCATGGGCGTGCGGGGCGCAGCGGTGGCAACGGTCATTGCACAGGGCATCTCGGTGGGGCTGTGTGTTCTGTACGTGCTGGCAAAGGTGCGCATCCTCATCCCGGAGAAAAAGCATTTCGCCGTGGGCAGTCATCTCTACTGGGAGCTGTTCAGCCAGAGCATCTCCATGGGCCTGATGAGCAGCATCGTGTCTGCGGGTTCGGTGGTGCTGCAGTACGGCATCAACGGGCTTGGCACCCTGACCATTGCGGGGCACACCGCTGCCCGCAAGCTGTTTGCCTTTACGGATATGCCGCTCATCTCCATGGCGAACGCCGGTTCTACCTTCGTTTCCCAGAACCGCGGCGCAAACCAGCCCGACCGTGTGCGCAGGGGAATGCGGCAGATGTATCTGTACTCGGTGGTGGTGATGGTCGCCGCCGTGGTGCTGATGAACTTTGGTGCTCAGTGGATGGTGCAGCTGATCTCCGGCTCTTCGGAATCCATCGTGCTGGAAAACGGTGCGCGGTATCTGATCTGGAACGCACCCTTCTATGCCGTTCTGGGCGTGCTGCTGTGCACCCGCTACGCGCTGCAGAGCCTTGGCCAGAAGGTGCTGCCGCTGTTCTCCAGCGTGATCGAGCTGGTGGGCAAGGTGATCTTTGTGCTGGTGTTCATCCCGAAATTCCAGTACAATGCGGTCATCCTGTGCGAGCCCATCATCTGGTGCTTCATGGCGGCATATCTGGTGGCGGTGTACCTGCACGAGCCGTTTGTGTTCCCGAAAAAATAACCCTCTCAGTCATCGCTGCGCGATGCCAGCTCTCCCGAAAGGGAGAGCTTTTTGCATTTTACGGGAAGCACAAAGAAAGCTCCCCCTTTCGGGGGAGCTGGATGCGAACAAAGTGAGCAGACTGAGAGGGGTTACAGCGCCGAATAGCCAAAGCTGTTCACCAGCGCATCGATGTGCTGGCCGGCCTTGCACAGGGGGCAGTCGCGGCTGTCGAAGCTGGCGTAGTCCGGCAGGCTGGCGGGGTCAAAGATGGAGGTGACTTCATAGCCCATGCACTCGTGGGTGGTGGCAAAAATAGCGGAAAGGCCTGCCACGGTGCCGCCGTAGTAGTTCACGGCCTCCACAGCGGCCTGCACGGTGTAGCCGGTGGTGATGGAAGCCGCCAGAATGAGCACATGCTTGCCCTTGACCATGGGGGCCAGATTGTCGCGCAGGATGATCTGGCTGCCGGTGGTGTACTCCGGGGTGATCACATAAATGGTCTGGTGGGCGTTCATGTTGGCAAAGCCGTCCTTGGTCAGCTCGTTGGCAAGGCAGGTGCCGATCACCTGTGTACCGTCCAGACAGAGCACGGTGTCCACAATGGTGTTGTGCTGGTAAGCGGCCACCAGCTCCTTTGCCACGGCCTTGGCCTCGGAAAGGCGGGACTTCTGGGTGGTGACATCGATGTAATAGTTGATATGGCTGTGGCTGGTAGCAAAGTGGCCCTTTGCTACGCGCAGGAACAGGTTACTTTTTTTGGTGGGAAGCTTTACCATATTGATCATCGAAACAGCACTCCTTTTCAGGTTTTCCGGGTTGCCCCTCAAATGCAAAAAGCACCGCATCGCTGCGATGCTCCTGCACATTTTTATAACCCTATTGTACCGGAAAAGAAACCTGTGCACAAGGCATAAATCTACTAAAAAACTTTATGCATTTTACATGATATCGCCCAAAACTTGGATACAAATGGCCCGCATACGCAAAAAGACCCGCACCATAAGGTACGGGTCTTTGGAAAACCATGATCGAGGAAATTATTAGAGGCCCAGATCCTTGGCAGTGATGTTCCAAGTTGCATAAACATCATTGTAGAGATCCTTGCCGTTCTCGTCAGCAGAATGCTTCGGCCAATAAAGAACAGCAACATTGGTAGCACCAGTCAGATCAATGCCGGTGACTTTCAGAGCAACATCGGTCAGAAGCTGATTCTTGGTGGTGGCATTAGTGCCACCAGTCAGAGCAAAAGTGGCCTGAGTAGTACCGGTAGGATGCGTATTAAAGTTATAGGAACCGGGATGCTGGCCGCCAGTTACATCGACCTGGAAGTGACCTGCGCTGACCTGCAGGCCGGCAAGAAGGGACTTGATCTTGAAGTGGCAGACCAGACCATTCTCTTGAGTATAGGTCGGCTTGCTGTTACCGCCCAGCAGAGTAGCTTCGCAGATGCCACTGCCCGGCTTCAGGGTGCTGCCGATCGTGCCGACAGGACGGTTCGGGTTGGAGCAGCCGGTCAGGGAGCCGGAGACTGCCACGGCAGCGGCGGCCAGTGCGGTATATTTCATAAAGTTACGGCGGGAGAATGTATAGGACATGTTCGTTCCTCCTTTAAAAAGCAGATCAGTACGGCCTTACGGCACTACCTATAAGATAGGCGAAACCGGGCCGGATGTCAATGCCTTTTGGCAAAATAAAATGATGAAATTTTGAGCTGTGACGTTGTTTTGCGACGAAATTTCGTCCCGGGAAACCGTTCTCTCAGGCGCGGGTCACGTCTGCGGCGGTCATGACAAAGGTCATGGTCTTATCCGCTGCAAAGGTGGGCATGTAAGTAACGCTCAGCTGCTTCCAGCCCTTGGGAACCATCAGCATCAGCTGCAGATAGCCGGTACCCTGCGGGGGCAGATTGGTGGAATCCGAGAAGGTCTGAGAGTTGGAGTTGTACAGCGAGATGTTGGCACCACACTCCACGCTCTGGCCGTCGCAGGAAGCAGAGAAATCGGTAGAAGCTGCTGCCAGTGCATGGAAGTTTGCATCCACGTTCTCCTGCGGGGGCACGGGATAAGCGGCGTTGATCTCGGCCAGATTCTGTGCGCCGATGTTGAAGGTCTGGTTCTTGGTGCGGTTGACCACGGTGACCAGAACAGCAATGTATTCGTAACCGGCCTGTGCAGGTACGGTATCAATGTTGAACAGGCTGGTCAGCTGAACGCCAAGGCCGTTCCAGTTGCTGACCTTATCACCGACCTTGACATCCACGATGGTGGCGCTGCCATTCTGCTGGCAGCCGCCCAGCAGGCTTGCTACGCCCAGAGCAGCAACGGATGCGCCGGTGCACTTGAGGAAGGTACGGCGGGAAATGGAGTTGGACATAAAATAAATCCTCCTTTTGATAGGAAAAACCGTATTCCAGAATGTTCTATTCTGTTTATACCCTTTCTGCCCGAAAGATGCAAGGGTTTGGGGGCTGAATTTACAGCTTTTTCACAGGAATATCACCCTTCGTGGGTAAGGCCCTTCACATGTGTTTCGCTGGTTTTGACCAGATTTAACAGGCTGGGCGTATAAAGCGGGAACTCGCGGGTCAGGCTTTCTGTGGTCATGGTCAGGCAGGCCGGGTCCTTTACGCCCTCGCCGCCGTTCACATCCTGTCCGTCCAGCAGGGCTTCCACGTTGGCTTCGGACATGCGCATCACGGCATCGGAGCAGCCGCGCCAGCGGATGGGCTCGATGCTGAACATACTGGCGGCGTTGTGGGGCTCGGCCGAGTACAGCAGGCGGAACATTTTGGCTACGGCCATCATCAGGTAGGCGCTCACCTCGGTGGTAAGGGCCTTGCTGTGGCACTGGCCGATCTTGGCGTACAGCACGTTCAGGCTGTTGGAGATCAGCTTTTTGTTCATGGTGGGCAGCACGCTGCCGTGGTAGATGTTGTCCTTCATCTTGTCCGGGTTCGGGATGTCTTCTGCCGAGAGCATCATGCCGTTGCGCTCTGCACTGCGGCCCAGAAGATAATCGCAGGAAACATTATAATAGTCTGCCACGCGCACCACAAAGTCCAGGCCGCATTCGCGGATGCCTTTTTCGTAGTGGGACAGCAGCGCCTGCGAGACGCCAAGATCCTCGGCGGCCTGCTTCTGGGTGATGCCGCGTTCCTTGCGCAGCAGCTTGATGATACGGTTGAATTCCATGATTTTTGGCTCCTCAAAGTTCGATGTAGGGGGACATCCTTGTTTTTGGTTTACAGCAGGTTGATTATACACAACGGAAAACCTTTTGTAAAGCAAGAAAAGTGACGATATTTTTCGTTGATTTTCGTCATTTTTGTCAAAAGACTTGCTCTGGACACCATATCTATGTTAAACTATAGGTATTAACGCATACATTTTGTGGCGTGCGCGGGGCCGCAGCTGCCGCCAAAGAGCAAAAAATCTGGCAGACGACACGTTTTTCTGCCAGATTTTTTCTCCGCAGCGGGTTTTACCGTCCGTTCCCGTGCCGCCGCGCAGCGATAAAGAGAGGCACTATCCATGAAAACGTTCAAGCTTCATCTCATCCGCCACGGCATGACTGCAGGCAACCTGCAGGGCCTGTACATCGGCAGCGGCACCGACATCCCTCTGTGCGACGAGGGCCGCGCTCAGCTCAATGAGCTGAAAGAGCGGTTCGAGTATCCGCAGGTGGATACCGTGTTCTCCTCCCCGCTGCTGCGCGCAGTGGAAACAGCCAACATCCTGTTCCCGGATGCAAAGCACACCTTTACCGTGCACGACCTGCGGGAGGCCGGCTTTGGCAAGTTTGAGAACAAGCCGGTCAAGGAGCTGGTGCACGACGAGGACTTTAAAAAGTGGATCACCCCCGGCTCCGGCTATGTGCCCGAAGGCGCAGAGCCTACCGACCAGTTCCATGCCCGCTGCGCCGAAAGCCTGATGAAGCTGTTTGAGTATATGATCCGCATGGATGTGACCGAAGCAGCCTGTGTGACCCATGGCGGCGTGATCATGAGCATGCTCAGCCAGCGCGCCGTGCCCACCCGCCGCCCGGAGCAGTGGATGGCAGACCCCGGCTGCGGCTACACGGTGCAGACCGATGTGCAGCTGTGGATGCGGGACCGTCTGGTGGAAGCCATCGACATCGTGCCCTTTGGCTATGCCGATACCCTGCGCGGTCAGGCCGAAGCCGAGGAGAACGAAGCCTTTGAGTAAGGATTCGGTTACAGTTTCGGCCCATCCCTTGACAGAAGCGGCGCAATCCTTTATTGTATAAGGGAACGATTATTTTAGGAGGAAGTTCCATGTCCCAGTCCATTTCCCGCCGGTCATTCCTGAAATGTGCCGGCTCCGGTGCGGTCAGCCTTGCGGCAGCGCTGCTCACCGGCGTACCTGCAGCGGCACAGCAGCCGCGTCTTGCAGGCGAACCTGCCCTGCTGGACGGCAAAGCTGCCGTGGAGCTGCTGGGCTATGCCCCTGCGCAGGAAATGGGCAATGTGCTGGTGTACCTCTCGGTGGAAAACCTCTCCGCATCCACCCTGCCGGTGGGCGCAAGCTATCTGCAGAGCCGTGAGGTGTGCACGCTTGGGGAGCTGTACAGTATGGGCACCGGCGTTACCGCTGTGTGCGATGGCAAGCCGGTGCGCTGCGGCAGCTTTGCTGCGCCGCTCTACGGCGAGAACGCGGCGGATGCTTCGGTGTTCACCCTGAACCTGACGGCGGGCCGCGGCGCGCTGCTGCACTGCTTCTGCGCAGTGCCGGACAACTGGCAGACGCTGGAGCTGACCTATCACCCGGATTTCGCGGCGGGCCGCAGCGTGACCTTTACGGTCAACCGCAGCACGGACCGCGCCGTGCTGGGCGTGGTGCCCACCTCTCCTGCCGAGGTCGGCAGCGTGGTGGATCTGTAAAAATAACCTTAAAAACCGAAGTATCCTCGCCCTCTCCGTCATTGCTATGCAATGCCACCTCTCCCATAGGGAGAGGCCTTGGCAAAACCAGAAGCTTTGCCGCAATGCCAAAGGCTCTCCCTTTGGGAGAGCTGCCGAACAATGTGAGGCTGAGAGGGCGAGGACGCTGACCTATAATAAAAAGACCATCTGAGATGCAGTTAAAAATGCCTCAGATGGTCTTTTTTGTTTTGTCAATTCAGCACATTCTGCCCGGCGGAATCCAATACCGTCAGCTCCTGCCCGGTCACGCTGGAGACCAGCGCAATGTAGCTGCGTCCGGTACGGATGCTCAGCGGTCTGCCGTCGGCATCATAAAAGGCAAAGGTGGAGTCTGTGCCCTGCGTCCATGTGATGTGCCACAGCTGGCTGCCGTTCAGCCAGACACCGCCGCCAAGGGACAGGTCGTAGTCCAGCGTGGTGCCGTCGTCCCGCAGGCTGGAAGCGGAGTAAAGGACCAGCAGATTGTCGAATTGCGCCTGCGCGCCGGTGTTGGCATCCAGCTGGGCGGTGCCGTCTGCACGGAGCATCCCGTAGGTGCCGCTGGCCGCATCGTAGGCAAAGCCGGTGGTGCTTTGGGGCGCAAAGTTGATCTGCACCTGTTCGGCATCCCGGGAACCGGGCTCCGGCAGGCGGGGCTCTTTGGCCTGCGGCAGCAGGGCGGGCAGAGCGGAAATGGCAGAGCTGTCCTCGGCAGTGCTGGCCGAGGAGGAAGCGCTGCTGCCGTGGTCGCCCAATGCGCCGGAAAGGTTCAGGCTGCCCAGCACGGAAGCGACCTCCGCGCCGCTGGTATGCCACAGCGGCGCGCCGCTCCAGACATCATCGCAGGAAAAGGCGTTGCGGCCCACTTCCAGCGCGTCCACGGCCCGCAGGTTATAATAATCCAGATAGTTGCGGGCAAACTGCCCTGCACCCCGCTGGATGGGCAGTACTTCCTGCCCGCTGAGCAGCCGCCAGTAAAGATCCTGCCCAAGGGTCACTGGGCCGACGGTTGGCATGGCCGCTACCGAAGGATAAGCCAAGCACAGGCTGGTGGGCTGGCCGCTCTCGGTCAGGGCTTCCAGCACCACCGATGCGCTGCCAATGCCCCACTGTGTGGTGCTGGAAGCGGCGTTGTCGATCACCACGGCGGCGGTGCGTTCGCCGGGATACTGCAGCTCCTGCCCGGTCAGCGGGTCGGTGGGCGCTGCACTGTCCGGGGCAGTGGGGCCGGACAGCGCACACCCGCACAGCAGGGCGGTGCACAGCACCGCCGTGCCAAGGGCCAGATTCCAGATGCGTTTCATGCGGTTCCCTCGTTACTGATAGCTGAAGTTGGACCACTCGTCGTCGTCCACGATGGCAAGATAGGTCTTGCCGCGGTTGAAAAGCATCTGCGCACCGGTCTTGTCGTAGACCAGCAGCGGATGCTCAGGCGAAGCCTTTTCCCAGCGGCCATGCTGTACAGCGCCGCGGCTGAAATAATAGGCATCGCCGCCGGAGATGTAGCTTACCTGCTGCACATCGCCGGAGTCGCCGGAATAGCGCTCGATGGGAGCAAAGCAGACCAGCAGGTTGTCAAAGCTCAGCTGCTTTGCGTTCAGCTCATCCACGGTGTTTTCAAACTTGCCGGAGATGCGGCTGTACATCTGCATTTTATAGGTGCGGGACTGCGGATCATAGCGGAAGCTGGTCTTGTAGTGGTCCGAGTGGGTGATGCTGACCGTCTTGCCGGATGCTGCATCCTGCATGGCGTTCTCCGCGCCGGTGCGGTAGTCCGCAAAGCGGAAGAAGGTGGCGTCGTAATCGTATTTCAGGCCGATGCCCGCGTTGGAAGCGGCCTGCCGGATCTCCTTGCCGGAGGTGAACTCGGTGTGTTCATAGGCCACATCCCGGCCCCGGCTGTCGCGGTGAGCCACATGCGGATGGGTGGGAGTATTAAAGTAGCTCTTGCCGCCGATGTTCAGGCCGGAATAGTTGTATACGCTGATGAATTTGGTGCAGGCGGCGCTCTCACCGTCGTGGTAGTACAGCGCCTGATAGGGCATCAGCAGCTGCAGGAACTGGTCGCGGCCAGAGCGCAGCGGGCCGATCTCCGGGATGGAGTCGGCATCGTGGAACACCGCGCAGAAGCGGGTGATGCCGCCCTCCACCTTGCACTCGATCAGCAGATCGGCAGAGGAAAGGCCGCGCTGCGGACGGGCGTTCTGACGGGAGGTGTTGGAGATGTTGTTCACCATCACGCCCACGATACGGCCATTGCTGCGCTTGGCCTCACCGGTCAGCGGGTCGGCATCGTAAGCGGGCAGTGCGGCAAGACTGGCAGCGGGCTGCTCGCCTGCTGCCAGCGAGGAAGCCGCCATGGCCTCCGAGGATGCAGCAGAAGAAGCTGCGCCGGAAGAACTGATGCCCAGTGTCTGCTGGAGCCAGCTGGAAAAATTGCTGCCCAGAATGGCACTGCCGGAAGCACTGCAGCTGGAAAGCGCCAGCGAAGCGGCAGCAGCACCGGTCAGGCGAAGAACAGCACGGCGAGTGATCTTCATAGGAAAAACCTCCTGCAAAAAACGTATCGGCGCGGCCCGGCAGAATGCCGAAGCCGGGAAAAAGTTTGCGGGTGCAGCGCGGCGGAGCGCACACTGCCGGGCAGTAAAACGCAGCGCACTGCAGACGGATTTGATTTGATTGTAACGATTCTTGCCGGGTTTGTAAAGAGGAAGTTATCGGGATGAAGCCCCTTCCGCTGCCGACACCGGAGCATCTTCGATCTGCTGCGCGGATGAAAAGCGGAAGCCCACACCGATGCAGGAGCTTTTTGCGCCTTTTTGCCCGGGAACCCTTGCATTTTGGCGCAAGTTGTGGTAATATTATTCGGCAGTATGTTCACTGCGGAAATATGCGCTCGTAGCTCAGCCGGTAGAGCATCTGACTTTTAATCAGAGGGCCAGGGATTCGAGTTCCCTCGAGCGCACCAAAATCCCACGAAGAATCGTAAGATTCATCGTGGGATTTTCCGTTTTCTGGGGCTCTGCACACTTTTGCACACTTTTTGCACACCGGCGGGAAAGCCGTGTTTTTCTTTGCATTGTCTGCATCCTGTGCATCGTGAGCGTTTTTTCCATACTTTTTTCAGGCGAACAGCAGGCGGGTGAACTCACGCCGCTGCTCGGGGTTCATCTGTCGGACAACTTTCAGCATCCCTTCCGGGGTGATCTGGATGCTGTCCGGTAGATTTTCTTTTACCGGCACAGAGCCGGATTTGGGGGAACCGATGTCCTGTGAATAGAAGTCTGCTTCCAGCTTCTCAGCCAGCTCCAACCGGGGCTTGTCCTGTGTGTGGGCGTAGGTGTCCATCAGGATGCCGGTGGTGGCGTGACCGGTGTTGCCCTGCACGGCTTTAATGTTGCCGCCGGATTCAATCAACTGGTAAGTGGCACTGGAGTGGCGCAGACCGTGGAACACGATCTTCTCAAACTCCGGGTGCTCCGCACGCCAAGTGCGGTACCATTTAGAAAGGGCTTCCGGGGCAACAGGCATACCGTTGGGGAGGCGGAAGAGCTGACCGCAGTTGCGATACCTGCCATCCATGGCAAGCTCGTCCTGACGGAGCTTTTCCAGCCAAGCCAGCAACTCTTCCTTCAAGGGTTTCGTCAGATAAAGGGTACGGCTGGATTTCTTGGTTTTCGGCTTCTTCAGCACCAGTGCGGAGCTGCTGCCCTCACGCTGGTCGGGGAAGATGTGGTAGATCTGATTCGGGTCGGTCTTTTCCAGTGCGGCCTTTTCGGTGCGCTGTAAGCTCCTGCCGACCGTGATGGTCCCACGTCCATCCGCTGCATCGAAGTCGATGTCTCCCGGCTGCAAGCCAAGGATCTCTCCGACACGCAGCGAGAGAATCATGCTCAGATGAACAGCAAGGTGGAGCGTAGGGTCGGTCATGGTCTGCAACGCAACAAGCATGGTCTTTTCGTCCCAGATGGCACGTTCTTCCGAGGTCGATTTCGGGGCTTCTCTCGGAATCGGTGACTTGAGGAGCAGACCCCACTCAACGGCATAGGAAAAAGCAGTCTTGAGCATGGCGTGGACTTCCCGGATGGAAGCACCCGTCAGAAACTGCCGCTTCTGTTTGTCGGTGAGCGTTTGCTTGACACCCTGCTTATACAGTCCGCGCGGTGTCCGGCTCAGCGTAGCGTAAAACTGTTCGAGGTCATACGTCTGAACCTTCTGAATCTGTTTCTTGCCGAGATAGGGCACGACAAGATTCTGGATCATGGCTACCGTGTGGGTATAGGTTTTGGGTGCCCACTTGTGCTTGCTGGACTGGATGGGAAGCCACTTGTACAGCATTTCCGCTACCGTCATTGCGTCAGGTATGAGGAACGTACCGTCCAAGAGTTCTTTCTCTACCGAGATCTTGCGGTCTTGCGCTTCCTTCTTGGTTTTGAAGCTCTCCCAGCCTTCACAGATCCGGCCAGCATGGTCTTTGTATTTGAAACGAACGGAGTAGGAATCTCCGCGCCTGAGAATAGATGCCATAGATGTTCCCTCCCTCAGACCGCTGCAAACCAATCGTCGAAGCTCTGCTTGCTTACCCGGATGCTGGTACCGAGGCGGATCACCTTGAAGTCTTTCGTGGTGTTGCACAGATTGTACGCAGCACGGTTGGAGA
>ERZ836760.210-NODE-210-length-94826-cov-6.537823_pt1 | contig 94826 bp, 85 predicted proteins | sample MGYA00519941_ERZ836760 | MGnify/ENA primary metagenome ERZ836760 (study PRJEB31850, sample SAMEA3708807) | human gut metagenome | biome: human gut; feature: human-associated habitat; material: faeces | place: China | collected 2014 ... | reverse complement strand
CCTCTGCGTCCCGAACGCAGCGCTCTACCAAACTGAGCCACGCCTCGAAGCGACTTCTATATACTATCATTGATTCCGAGAAATGTCAATAGAAAATTTAAAAAAATTTAAAAAAGTGAAAAAAGTTGAAAAACTGCGAAAAAAGCAGGAAAAACCGCGGGCCCTGTGATATTCTTCCTGAGCTGGAAAATCGGCTTTTTATTATGCTGGCGGAAGGATCCTGCAACGGGAAAATGCAGGATCCTTCCGCCAGCGCGAAAACGATGTTCAGATGCTGTATGGATGAAACATGGAAATATGCCGCAGAAGCTTCCTGTGGGCCTGGATGGACAGAGAAGGCACGGTTATTGTTATTTCCATGCAAGAACCTCTTCCCGGAGCGGAATGGACGCAGAGGCGCCTGCCCGTGTTACAGCAATAGCGGATGCCTTTGCTGCTTCCTCCATGGCTGCCTCCACAGTTTCGTCTCTGGAAACAGCTGCAATGAAGTATCCGGTAAAAGTATCGCCGGCTGCAGTAGTGTCAACAGCATTTACCGGGAAGGCTTCCTGGAAGTGGAACTTTTGCCTGGACAGGAAGATGCTTCCTTTGGTCCCCATGGTCAGAAGAATTTGAAGTCCGGGGTGGAGGCTGTGAAGGGCTCTGGCACATTCTTCAGGGGATTCGGGAAGAGAAGTTCCTGCTTGCTTTTGTTTTTTCCATTCAGCGGCACAGAGGTCTGCAGCCTCGATCTCATTTAAAATCAAACATGAAATCTTATCCAGGGATATTTCCTTTAGCTGCTCTGTAACAGGGGAGGGATTCAGGTAAATCTGCATTCCTTTTTCAAAGGCCTGTTCAATCAGTATAGCAAGATGATTAATTTCATTCTGCAGCAGAAGAATATCTCCGGCTGAAAAATGAGAAAGCGTTTCACGGATCTGCTCTGAAGTAATTGCCTGATTAGCGCCTCCAAAAAGAAGAATACAGTTTTGTCCGGTATCAGATACCTGGATTACAGCATGACCGGTAGGAATCTCCAGCTTTCTCAGATATTCCGTGTGAATGTGGCTGGCAGTCAATGCATCAGAAAGCATATCTCCGTCATATCCGATACATCCTGCATGGTAGACCGGGGCGCCTGCCCGCGAAATGGCAATGGACTGATTCAGACCCTTTCCGCCGCAGAAGAAATCCAGTTTTTTTGAGGAAATGGTTTCTCCGGGGCGGACAAAATCTTTTACCTGATAAACCTTATCAATATTTAAGGAACCAAAATTTAGTATTTTCATGGAAATGACCTCCTGTATTTATTTAAGCAGTTTAATGCTCCTCAAAATAAAACTCTCCAAAGGAGGTTCGTCCTGTTTCGCAGGAGCCGCATCCGATCATTCCATGATCGAAAGAATCATCTTCAGCGACAAGGACTTCAGTGCCATTTATAGAAAGGCAGATCTGGCTTCCTGTAAATGAGAGAGAAAGCTGATATTGTGTATCTGCATTCCAGGGAAAATCAGCTTCAGCCAGTGTGGTAAATCCAAAGTCATTTTTTATAATTACAACTTTGTTTTCTTTGCCGAGTCCGGCAAAATATCCCCGTTTTGCGCCTAAAATCCGGCCTCCAATTAGGTGGCTGGTGCCATGGCGGGGGGTTACGGCGGCAGAATATACATAATCCTTTGCATAATAGTTTCCGGTACAGGCAAGGGACGGCTCATTTCTCATCAGATTTAAGGTTCCGCCATACAGATCCCATGCACCGTGATCTGTGGCAAACGGAGTAACGGAAGCAAAGTTTTTCATCTGTTTGCCTGGATCGATGGTATATTTTGCTTTTCCAGAGATACGGAATTCATCCAGATAGACATTTCCGAGGGTTTTGTTTTTACTGGGAGCATAACCCTCCAGAATAATACCGACCTCATCGATCATATCTCCATTCGTATCAGGAATGGTAAAGGTAATTTGAATCCACTGATGCTGCATTAATTTTACATATCCATCGATGTGCAGTTTCTTGTCATGGCAGGTGCGGATATAGGGAGCGACTCCTGGAGTCTCATTTCCGTTCCATTGATCCAGATAAAGCATCAAAGACATCGTTTGTCCAGAGTATACCGTGGGGCTGAATACAGGGCTGTAGCGTTCGTCAGAAAAGTCCTCCCTGGTATAGAAGGGTTTGTAGTATATGCGGCACTGATCTCCGCGAACCATGCGATCCATGAGGATACAAAGGGAGCCGGTTCCTTTCCAGGCAATCTCCGTGCTGTGGCGCATTTGGCAGAAGAAGGGATCGGAGAGGCGGAGGCTGTGCGTGCTTCCGGGGAGTTCAAAATCAAAATAGATTTCTTCTGGCCGATAACTGGCTTTTAAGTCCTCGGGAACAGGCTCTTCTGCAAGCGTATACCCCAGAATAACAATTTCTCTGATATAAGACGGAATATCGAGATTGTTTATATATCCGGAAATACCGGAGCATGCAATCCAATCGCCGATAGGTTCGCGGTATCGGGCGGGGATTCCCTCCAGACCGCAGGCAACGCCCATAATGGAACCTACATTTCCTGCATTGCAGTCTGTATCCCAGCCAGCCATAGTTGCAATTTCAACTGTTCGGTCGAAATGTCCTTCGCCATACAGAAGGGACATAACGCAGACACCAGCGTTGGGGATGATATGGCAGACGCCAGGATAGCGGTCATATCCCCATTCCTCTTCCAGGTATTTGCGGCATGCACGCCAGTCGTGCGGATGTTCCTGGTAGAAATGGATAACAGCGTTTACGACATCCCGGTAAGTACAGGATTCGGGAATTTCCTGAAGTCCGGCCTGGATAATTTCATTGACATCGGAGGTTAGAAAAGCGGCAGCGATTGCAGCGCACAGGAACCTGGCGCCATAGATACCATTTCCGTCATGGGAGACACTGGCTGCCGCTTGTCCATAGTCAGCGGCGCGGCTGATATTGCCAGGATTGACAAATCCCCAGGTATCGATAAAGATCTGACCTCCAATTTGTTCAGCCAGAATCTGACCATTTTGTTCAATGGAACCGGACTGAGGAGCTGGAATACCATTTTTCAGGTTAAGATAAGCTGTGTGCTCGGTACTGATGCCATATCCGCCCCACCAGAACATTCCAACGCCCTCTCTGGCATAATTCAGCCATGCTCTGGCAACATCCTGAGGCTCCAGCGGACGAGCCTGGGCATCGTCAATCAGGGCGCGGAGAAAATAGACAGGTCCGTTCACATCATCATCTGCGGCAAAGTTCTTATAGTGTTTTACATAATCGTGAATATCCCCGTAGGTTTTTTGAATTCGTTCATAAGTCCAGATAGTAGGTTCTACAGGTGCACCTAGACGGATGCCGATATTCATACCAAGAAAGCCAGCGTAAACTTTTTCCATGTAATTTTTAATCATTGTCTAAATTCCTTTCTGAAAAAGTAAAATGTCCTTGCACTGAGGAAAGAAAAAATGTAAAATGAAAATGAGAAACCGGTTACGTTAATTGTACTACGGCTAATACAATTTATCAAGGAGTTACGCGTATGAGAGGAGAAAAAATTTCAGGGGACGAAAAACGTAAATACAGCATAGAGGAGATTGCCAATATTTGTCATGTTTCCAAAGCGACAGTTTCCAGAGTGATAAATAACAGCGCTACCGGTGTGGGAAAGGAAACGCGGGTGCGGGTACAGAAGGTTATTGACAGCTTGAATTACAGACCCAATAATCTGGCTCAGAGTATTGCCACAGCCCGTTCTCGGATGATAGGGCTTATTGTGCCAGATGTTTCCAACTTTTTTTATCCTAAAATTATACGAAGTGTCACGGACTATATGAATGGCAAGGGATATGCGGTGCTTATAGGGAATTCTGATTATGATCCGGAAAAAGAAGCAGCTCAGCTCTTAAATATGATTGATAAAAGAGTAGATGGTATTATTTTGTGTTCCGGTGTTTCTAATGCGACTTTTCTGGAGGATTTCCGAAAGTATAAGGTTCCTCTGGCTCTGATTGGAAGATCGTTTGACAGTTCATTAAGCGATGTCAGCATCACGGGAGATAATGAAAAAGGGGCGTATAAGTCGGCCAGTTATCTGATTGAAGGAGGAAATAGAAGGATTGTTTATGTAGAAGGAAATCCAAAGATTTCCGGTTCGATTCAGCGGCTTCGCGGTTACCGTTCAGCGCTGGAGGATGCAGGGCTTCCCTTTGATCCCGAACTGGTTTTAAGCGGAGAATATTCGATTGAGTATGGAAAACGGGCGGCAGATTATCTGGTAGATCAAAAAATTGATTTTGATGCGGTTATGACAGGCAGCGATCTGATTGCTATTGGGATTGTTTCCGGCCTTTTAAAACGGGGAATCCGGATTCCAGAGGAAATAGAACTGGTGGGATTTGATAATATAGAACTTTCCGGGGTATTTCATCCGCCGTTAACAACGATATCAAAGCCGCATTATGATATGGCGCAGCACATATCGAGGCAGCTGATTAACATTATAGAGGGAAAAGAGCCAAGTTTAACTCATATGCAGGTGGAACCATCTCTGGTAATTCGAGAAACAACGAGAGAGCGAACGTAAAGGACGCTCTCTTTTTTAAACATTATGCACAAAAAAAGAAAATAATATCATAAAAACTATTGAAAATTACAAAATACGATGATATAATTTTCAATATAAATTAAGAAACCGGTTACGTTATTTAAGAAACATAAATGGAGGGTAAAACATGCAGGAAGGATTAAAAAAGAGAAAATGGAACAAAACCCTGCAGAGAATGTGGAAAGATCGATATTTGTATTTGCTGATTTCACCAACCATTCTGTATTTCCTGATATTCAGGGTCTGGCCTATTATTAACATGCGATTAGCCTTTTTTGATTATAAGGCAAGGGGGCCATGGGAATTTGCCGGTTTGAAATATTTCAAAATGATTTTTTCTACATCGGCTTTTGCCTCTATTTTGAAAAACACTTTGATTTTAAGCTTTATGAAGTATGTACTTCTATTTCCGTTCTTTGTAATTTTTGCTTTGATGCTGACAGAACTGAGACGTGATCGATGCAGGAAATATGTTCAGGTTGTTTCTTATCTGCCACATTTCCTTTCCTGGGTCGTTATTGCCGGTATCTGGATGTCATTTCTTGCTCCATCTGATGAAGGCGGACTGAACCAGATTTTATCAATATTCGGTTTGGGTCCAGTGGATTTACTTACAAGCAAAAAGGCGATTCGCTGGATTTTAATGTTATGTGAAGGATGGAGAAGCCTGGGGTGGGATTCCATTATTTATTTTACTACAATTATCGGAATTGATGTTTCCTTATATGAAGCAGCAAAAATGGACGGAGCGAATAGAAGGGCTTTAATTCGCTACATCATCCTGCCGGCGCTGGTGCCGCCTATGACTACAATGTTCATTCTGAACCTTGGATTCTTTATGTCAGCTGGCTTTGATCAGGTTTATAATTTTACAAATCCGGCGGTAAACAGTACCATTGATATCCTTGACACTTATATTAACCGGGTGGGAATTGAAAGCGCGCAGTATTCTATTGGTACGGCAGTTGCTCTTCTGAAAGGATTCGTTGGAATGGTTCTTGTTTACATGACTCATATCACATCGAAAAAGCTGACAGGGGAAGGAGTGTGGTGATAGCATGAAAAAGAAAAAAGAAAAGCTGGATATCTGGCAGATATTGCTGATGGTAATGCTGCTTTTATTTTCACTGACGATCCTGTTTCCTCTGCTTCATATTTTGGCAAGATCGTTGTCTGATCCGGCTCAGTCCGGTCAGATGAAAGGGCTGGAGATTCTTCCGAGGGGACTGTCTCTGATTAATTATAAGCTCATATTCAGCAATAAAAATCTGGTGCCTTCGATTTTTAATTCCGTTTTCATTACAGTTGTTGGAACGGCACTGAATATTGGTTTGACAATTACAGCTGCGTATGTGCTCACCAGGCCGGGACTTGTGGGAAAAAAGATTCTAATGAGTTTTTTTATTATCATGATGCTGTTTGATCCGGGGATTGTTCCGGAATATATGGTAATGAAAAAAGTAGGGCTTATGGGAAGCCGCTGGTCTGTGATTCTGGGCCAGGCTGTTAATGTTTACTATCTTGTAATTATGATGAGATATTTTGAGGCCGTGCCTCAGTCGCTGTGTGATGCGGCAAGGATTGACGGAGCAGGAGATCTTACGATTCTGTGCAAAATCATTGCTCCGCTTTCCAAGGCTGGAATAGCAACTCTGACCATGTTTTATGCAGTGCTCAGATGGAATGAGTATTACCGGGCAGGAATTTATATTTCCAAAATCAGCAGAGTACCTCTCCAGGTAATTTTGAGGAAGTTTGTAGTGGCAGGAGATGTAACGACACTGGTTGGAACGCAGAATCTGTTTGATTATAATGCGCTGGCAAAACTGGATTATACTGCTCTGCAGTATGCTACCATCGTTGTGGCAATTATACCGATATTGTTAATTTACCCTGTTGTTTTGAAATTCTATAACAAGGATATTATGGCAGGAGGAGTAAAAGAATAGTCTGAAACAGAGAATATATTTTAAGGAGGAAGTATGATGAAACGTAAGCAAATGATGGCACTGACACTGGCAGTTATGATGGGAACCTTAACTGCATGTTCTTCCGGTGAAAAAGAGCCGGAAACTGCACCGGCAAAGACAGACGGCAGTGGGGTATCCGAAGAGGCAGGAAAAGCGGGGGCACAGGCGGGAGAAGATGGATGGGCGCCGATTGGCTCTCCAGACGCGCCAGTGGATGTCAGAATTATGATTAAGGATGTTTTCCCGGACGAGGAAGATGTAATCAGTCTTACAACTGCAATCAATGAGAAAATGGCAGCTCATGGACAGTATGTAAATGTAATTATAGAAGAGCCGCCGGCAGACAGTTATAAAACAGCAGTACCTCTGGCCGTGATGAATGGAGAAATTGAGGCTGATTTGATTTATTTCCAGGGAGGAGATGAGGCTGTATCTGCCCAGGGACTTTTGGAGGACTGGACCCCTTATCTGGAAAGCTCCCAGTTTCTGACAACGATTATGGATGAATCAAATGTAGAAAAGATGGCGAACTATCCCTATCTTTTATGGCTGGCACCGCCAAGAACACCGGCGCCTGTTATGAGAGGGGACTGGGCAGAGAAGCTGGAGTCTTATCAGGCTTTGATAGAAGAACCCACACCGGAAAATTATTATGCCATGTTTAAAGAGATTAAGGATAAGGGAATAGCAGAATATCCAATTACAGCAGATGGCTCGACAACAAGACTGGACAGTATTTTTAATCATGCCTTTGGTGTAACGGGAAGCTGTGTTCAGGAAAATGGACAGTGGATTTTCAGTAAGGCAAGTCAGGCTGAAAAGGCAAAACTGGAGTTTTACGCAAAGCTTTATGCAGATGGACTTCTGGATCCGGATTTTCTGACGAATACATGGGATGTAATGGAACAGAAGTTTTATGAAGGCAAGGCTGCAGTGCTGGCTGGTACAGCAGGCGCGGTAATTCAGGTATACAATACGAAGATGACTTCTGCAAATGGTGAGGATGCGCAGTTAGTCGTGCTTCCGCCGGCAAAGGGTGTTTCCCAGTCCTACACATCCGTAGATGTTACAAAGGAATCCAGAGGATTTGCCTTAAATATAGATTCTGAAAATAAAGAAGCAGCTGTTGCTGTTCTTGACTTTATGGCAAGCCCTGAAGGAAGAATTCTGGACAAGATCGGTGTAGAAGGAAAGCAGTATACGGTAGAAGATAACAAGATTGTATTTACAGATAAATTCGGCAGCTGGTGGGCCAGATTCTGGGATTCCAATGTGAATTTTGAACCGAAGGATCCGTCTCTGGCAGAACCGGTTATGAGCGTTCCGGCGCAGGAATCTCTGGATAAGGTGAATGAGTATATGTGCATGGATAAAAATATTTTAATTCCATCAGAAATGACACCTCAGTGGGACGCAATGAACAATTTGTATAATGAATATTCTGCAGATATTATCAGAGGTGTTCGTCCTATTGATGACTTTGATAAATTTGTTGAAGAGTGGAATGCAGCTGGAGGAGATGTATTTGCTCCTATTCTTCAGGAAAAGCTGAAATAAAAAAGTGGAGGAAGAAAGAATGCTTAGCAGAGAAGAATTTATTCAGGATCGGAGCCGGGTGTTTGACAAGGTGTATGGCGCTCTGTCAGGAATTGCTATTGGAGACTCTTTTGGAGATGCAGCCAGAATGCAGGATAACAGGGCTAATTATCAGGTGACAACAGATTTTAATAAAGGAGCTTCCTGGAGTACAGATGATACAGAATTTGCCCTTTTAACGGCGTACACCATTATTCGTTGCGACGGAAAACTGACAACAGAGGAGTGTGTAAAGTCCTGGATGGAGCATGTTGTGACACAGGATGAATATAAGCGGGGCGGTGCCAGTGAGGTAGAGGCTGCCAATAATCTGAGACGGGGAATCAAGCCGCCTCTGTCTGGAAAATTTAATACTTTTCACCAGAGTGACGGCTCATCTATGAGAATCGGACCGATTGGAATTCTCTGTGCCGGAGATGTGGAAAAGGCCAAGGAATATGCAAGAATAGAATCTGAGCTGAGTCATTTTCGTGATGGAATCTGGGGTGCACAGGCAGTTGCAGCAGCTGTGGCAGTTGCGATGGTTGATGGAACAATAGAAGAGATTATAGATGCGGCAATGGAAGCGATTCCGGAGGAATCCTGGCTTTACCATAATATGACAGAGGCATTCCGGATTCTGGAAAGCAACAATGGGAATCTTCTGGATTCCTGGATGGAGCTTCATGACTGTCTCAGAACAAGTGCATGGGCAACTACAGCAGAGGCAATCCCGTCAGCGTTTGCCTGTCTGAAGGCTGTAAATGATGATTTTAGAAAGGGCGTCATTGTTGCAGGAAACTTTGGAAGAGATGCAGATACCATCGGCGCAGTGGCCGGAGCTATTCTGGGAGCAAAGTATGGAGCGGGAAAAATGCCGGAGAGATGGATTGAAAAGACCAGATACCCCAGCGGAACCTGCCTGCAGTTTACAAAAGGAATTGATATCAGGGATTATGCAGAGAAAATCACAGACATTATCATGAAAGGATAAGCTGCAGATTCTGTCAGGGAAGGATGTGCCAGTCATATCCTTCCCTTTTCTGTATCGATGGAGTGAAGAAAAAAACAGAGGGAGAGAACGAATGCTAGAAATAAAAAGAGCGGCAGCAGCCGGTACAATGGAATCAAGTGATGTAATGATTTTGATCGAGCCAAATGAAAACCATGGAATTGAAATAGATTTGGACAGTAATGTAATAGAAATATTTGGAGAGGCCATTGAACAGACAATACGGGAGGTGCTGGATAAATTTGATGTGAGGGATGCCCGTGTAACTGTTCATGATCGAGGTGCCCTTGACTTTGCGATTCGTGCACGAACAGCATGTGCTGTTTGCAGGGCAGCAGAAATAACTTATGACTGGAGTGAAGATGATGGAAAGTAATGAACCAAGATTGTTTCGGACATCTATATATACAGGGGGAACCAGTCCAATAAAAATGATCCAGGCTGGATTCTATAATGAGGATTGTATTGTATATGATTTAGAAGATTCTGTTCCGGAGGGGGAAAAAGATGCTGCGCGTCTGCTGATTTACCATTTGATAAAATATCAGAGGCCGGAAGATAAATATGTAATTGTCAGGGTAAACGGAATTTATTCCAGAGAAATCCAGGAGGACTTGGAAGCTATGGTCAGGGCGCAGCCAGATGCGCTGAGGATTCCAAAGGTTGAGTATGCCAGAGAAGTAAAGGCTATTGATGGAAAAATAACAGAGATAGAGAAGAGGGCTGGGCTGCCTCTGGGGAAAATAAAGCTTTGGTGTAATATCGAGTCCTATACAGGGGTTCTGAATGCCCGGGAGATTGCTTCTGCCAGTCCAAGAATGGAAGCAATGGCTTTGGGGGCAGAAGATTTTACGGCTAGCATGATGGCGAAGAGAAGCAAAGAGGGATGGGAGATTTTTTATGCTAGAAATGCCGTTCTCATGGCCTGTCGGGAAGCTGGAATTTCAGCCCAGGACGCAGTCTTTTCAGATGTAAGAGATCAGGAAGGTCTGAAAAGAGATTTGGAAATGACAAAAAATCTTGGCTTTGATGGAAAAACCTGTATTCATCCTAATCAGATTGATTTGGTAAATGCTTGTTTTACACCAGGAATGAAGGAAATCCGAAATGCAGAGAGAGTTCTTGAGGCATTAAAAGAGGCAGAAGAAAACCATTCAGGAGTCTGTCTTTTGGACGGAAGTATGATAGATAAGCCTATGGAGCTGCGTGCAAGGATGGTTTTGGCTAAAGCCAGAGCAGCAGGAATTGAGACAGGAGGAGAGGTATGATCAATGCAGTAAACAGAGAACTGCCGGAAAAAATTGGAGAATACAAAGTCCGGCCTTATGAACAGGCATATGGTGAGATGGAAGAAATGGAAGAAAAGGAGATCGTTACCAGACGAAAGATGGGGCATATGCTTCCCGGAACTTCGAAGCTGGTATCTGGTTTAGAAGAGGCAATTGTAAAATCCGGATTAAAAGACGGAATGACAATATCTTTTCACCACTGTCTCAGAGAAGGTGATCAGATTGTTGGGAAGGTACTGGAAACGATCCGGAAGCTTGGTATCAGGCAGCTGCGATTTGCACCCAGCGCGGTAGTAAATATTAGAGATACCTCGATTGGAGATTATGTGAAGGATGGAACAATTTCTAAAATTGAGGCCAGCGGAATTCGAGGAGAACTGGGAGATGCAGTATCTATGGGAAAACTGGAAAATCCCGTGATTTTTCGTCCGCACGGAGGAAGACCAAGAGCGATTGAGGCAGGGGAATTACAGATCGATGTAGCATTTATTGGAGCTTCTGCAGCGGATGATTATGGAAACTGTACCGGATTAACGGGGAAAAATGCTTTTGGCTCTCTGGGATATGCATTTGTAGATGTATTACATGCGGCATGTGTCATTGTGGTTACGGATGAATTGGTGACATATCCCTGTGTTCCTGTAAGTATTTCGCAGCAGTATGTGGATTATGTGGTTCAGATTGACTCGATAGGAGATCCAGAAAAAATCAGTGCTGGTGCGGCAAGATTAACGAAAAACCCCAGAGATTTGATGATTGCAAAAAAATGTGTGGATGTAATTGCGGCGTCCAGACGATTTCAGGAAGGATATTCTTTTCAAACAGGAGCAGGGGCAATTTCTATTGCAGTGACAAAATTTTTGATGGAAAAGGCAAAAGAGAGGAAGATTACTGCAAGCTTTGCGCTGGGAGGAATTCCGGCGGCAATTATTGATATGTATGATGAGGGGCTGGTAAGAGCTGTTGCATGCAGCCAATCATTTGATTCAGTAGCAGCCAGAGCGATTGCTTCCAGACCAGGAGTTCTGGAAATTGATAATGCAGATTATGCCAATGCCTATACAAAAGGCGGTTATTTAAATCGGGAAGATTTTGGTGTTTTGGGAGCGCTGGAAGTAGATACAGATTTTAATGTAAATATTTTGACGGGCTCCGATGGACGAATTATGGGGGGACTGGGAGGCGGACCGGATGTGGCAGCAGGCGCACAGCTCTCTATTGTAGTTCTTCCTATTATCAGAGGAAGAGTCCCTTCCATCGTAAAAAAAGTATTAACGGTATGTGAACCGGGAGAGACCATTGCAGTTGTGATTACGGAGGCGGGAATTGCCCTGAATCCAAAACATAAAAATTATCAGGAGATAAAGGAAGATTTGGCAAGCAGTGGGATTCAGACCGCTTCTATTGATATGCTTCAGAAAACGGCGGAGAGGCTGACCGGAGTTCCCAGGCCTGTTGAAGTTACAGATCGAATTGTTGGAATTGTAGAATACAGAGATGGAACTGTTTTGGACGTAATAAGGGAATTAAGCCGGAAAAAATAATGTTTTCCGGCATTTCCCCTGCAAACCTTAAATCCTTACAATTTGGCCGCCCAGCGCTGCTGCTTCTTCCTCTTGATGGGTGGTTATCAGCAAAAGCTTTCCGGCTGTTTTTTTCTTTACATAGTCGATGACAGTCTGTTTTGTCTCTTCGTCCAGGCCGGTAAAGGGCTCGTCCATAATAATGGCCTGGGAGGGAGCCAAAAGGGCCCTTGCGATGGCTGCACGCCGTTTCATGCCTCCGCTTAAGGTAGAAGAGGGGCGGAGTATGGCCTCTTCCGGAAGGAGGCGGCACAGCTCAGAATAGGCAGTTTGACGGTCAAGGCTTTTCCCGGCGGCCATCAGCACATTATCCAGTGGAGAAAAGGCATCGCAGAGGCGGTTTTCCTGGAAGACTGCGGTGACGGGGCTGGGCATCTGCACCTGTCCGCTGTCTGGTTTTTCCAGACCCAGCAGAATACGAAGAAGCGTGGTTTTTCCGGCGCCGGAGGGAGCCATCAGACAGTAGACTCCGACAGGGGCAAAGGAGAGATCCAGATGCTTTAAAACAGGAAGCTCCCCATAGGCCTTATACAGTCCGGAGACAGATGCGGGAGCTGACGGAGAAGATTTTGAGCCGGAAGAAAGGACATTTTCTTCGCCGGAATCTTCGTTCTGTAAAGCAGAAGCACGCCGCAGGCTGGTTTTGGTCTGATACTGTTCATTTTTCTGCTTTATCCATGTGATGAGCCACAGAAAGAACTTTTCGAATAAGGCGCTGACCAGAATAATTACAATGGTCCAGGCAAAAACATCCGGTGTGGCCAGATAGATTTTTGCCATGTAAAGATTTTCTCCGATAGTATGAGAAGGAACGCCGATAACTTCAGCGGCAATTCCTGATTTCCAGCTCATTCCCAAGGCAATTTTGCAGCTGCTGATCAGGTATGGCATCAGAGCCGGCAGGTAAATAAAACGAATGCGACGGGGCAGGGAGACATGGAATACAAGAGCCATCTCCTTGAGTCTAAGATCCGTGCTTTCCAGTCCGGCAATGGTATTTACATAGAGAATGGGAAATACGACCAGGAAGGAAATGAACACAGAAAGACCGGAGGAGCCAATCCAGATGAGGGCCAGAATGACAAAGGAGGCCACAGGAATGGATTTGGCCAGAAGCATTAAAGGCTCTAGCAGTTCCCGAAGCAGGTGAAAACGGAAGGCAAGACTTCCAAGAAGGATTCCGGCGATAAAGGCGGCTGCAAAACCCAGGGTGATTTTTCCGAAGGAGTGGATGATGGAGATCCAGAATTCGGCAGAGGGAAGCAAAAGAGAAAGGGAGCGGACTACGTCCGCCGGCCCTGCAAAAATAATGTCGTTCTGGATGACCATGCCGGCAAGCTGCCAGAGGGCGATCCAGAACAGAATTACAAAAATTCTGTGAGGTGATATCCGGTTTTTCATAGCTGCTCCCCTTTTGTATTACTGGATGTAGTAGAACTCATCTCCAGGAAGTTTTCCGCCGACAGATTTGGCGTCCTGATCAAAGAGTACCTGCAGATATCCGCTTAAGGCAGACTTCATTTCTTCGCCGGTCAGGCAGACAATGTTGCAGTAAGGCAGCGCCTTCTGGGCCACAGGAGCCTTTTCGATGATTCCGGCTGCGGCAATCAGCTGGGAGGCTTCCTCCGGCTTTTCGTTGGCAAAGGCAGCGGAAGCAGCGTGCTCTGTCAGGAAGGTGTCAATAACAGGCGGATTTTCTTTGAGGAATTCGTTGCGGACAACGGTTACTCCTGTTACCAGACGACTTCCGCCTTCTCCCTGAAGGGCTTCCCACTCCTTGGTCAGATCCAGCACAATACTCAGTTTTTCATTCTGAGCACAGGCTGCAGTGACAAAGGGCTGGGGCAGCAGACCGATGGCATCCGGATGCTCTTTTAATACAGCGGCAACCTCAGTCGGTTCTGATTTGTATTCCAGGGTTACATCGCTTTCGCTCAGCCCGTTTTCACTCAGCAGATAGCGTATGACATAGTCCGGACTGGTTCCTTTTCCAGTCAGATAAAGGGTTTTGCCTTTTAAATCGGCAATGGACTGGATAGAAGAATCCGATGCTACAATGTCCAGTACACCCAGAGTGTTGATGTCAAGAACGGAGATACCGCCCTGAGTTTTATTGTAGAGAACAGAAGCTACGTTGGCGGGAACCAGGGCAATGTCTAGATCGCCGCTTACCATTTTTCCAAGAAGCTCATCTGCCGCTGTTACCATAGTAAATTCATAATTGCACAGAGCCTCATCTTTTTCTGCCTTGTCCATCAGCTCTACCAGCCCCATGGAGGTAGGTCCCTTTAAGGAGCCGATACGGACAACAACATCAGAGTCTACCGGCTGGGCGGCAGAGCTTTCTGCAGCGCCTTCGCCTTCTCCAGGAGTTTCTGCTGCTGTCTGGCTGTTTTCCGTTTCTTCTTTCGTAAACGCCTCAATGGTGGTTTCTGCTTCTGTGGCTGCTTCAGAGGAAGCGGCTGTGGTGGACGGGGCGGCTGTCTTGCTGCCGGAGCATCCGCTTAAAAGAGAGCCGACCATAAGTGCGGCCATTGCTGCAGACCAGGTTTTTTTCATCATAGTTATCCTCGCTTTCTGTTCGTGTATCTTTAGAAGCGTGTTTTGTTGTATTCCGTCTTCTCCGTCAGAGCTGATTTATGGATTTCAGTCTTACAGGTTAGCACGAACAAAGACATTATAGCACAAAAGCTGCTTTGTATACCATAAAAAACAAGGATTTGTGCAAAAAACTAATTGATAAAAATATGTCAATATGAGATAATAAGGGTAACTGTGACAGAAATTTGGACAGAGGGGTTTTACATATCGTTACGTTACTATTTATCATTATGGAGGGATAAGCTATGAGAGTTACAATTTGTATTGGAAGCGCATGTCACTTGAAAGGTTCCAGAGAAATTATCCAGCAGCTGCAGCAGCTGGTAAAAGAACATGGAGTATCGGATAAAGTAGATTTAAACGGTGCATTCTGTACTGGAAACTGCGTGAATGGAGTTTGTGTGACCGTTGATGGAACCCTGTACTCCTTATCTCCGGAAACTACAAAGGAGTTCTTTGAAAAAGAGATTCTCGGGAGGCTGTAAATATGGCGATTATTGACTTCAAGGCCACCAAGTGCCGGCATTGCTACAAGTGTGTGCGCTACTGTGAAGTGAAAGCCATTATGGTAAAGGACGGCCGTGCGGAGATTATACCGGAAAACTGTATTCTGTGCGGACGCTGTCTTCAGATTTGTCCTCAGTCAGCCAAGACTCTGGTCAGTGATCTGGAACTGGTAAAGGGGATGCTCCGAAGAGGAGAAAAGGTAATTGTTTCCATTGCACCTGCTTATATGGGCCTTTTGAAATACAAGACCATCGGCCAGGTTCGGTCCGCTCTTTTACGGCTGGGCTTTGCAGATGTGCGTGAGACTTCCGAGGGTGCGGCTCTGGTGACAGCCGAGTATGCCAGACTTTTGGAAGAGGGCACTATGGAAAATATTATTACTACCTGCTGCCCCAGCGTCAATGATCTGATTGAAAAATATTATCCGCAGCTGAATCCGTGGATGGCTCCAGTAGTATCGCCAATGATAGCCCACGGCATGATGCTGAAAAAGCATCTGGGAACGGACATTAAGGTGGTATTTTTAGGGCCCTGTATTGCCAAGAAGAAAGAGGCTCAGGATGCCCGTCACAGCGGATATATTGACGCGGTGCTGAATTTTAATGATATGAATCGCTGGCTGGAAGACGAGGATATTGTGATTGAGGATTGTGAGGATATGCCGTTTACAGCTATGAATCCCAGAGTAAACCGCCTGTATCCTGTATCCAGCGGTGTGGTGAATTCTGTTCTGGCAACAGAGAAGACGGTGGATCATTACCGTAAGTTTTATGTTCACGGGGAAACCCATTGTATGGAGCTGTGCGAAAGTCTGGTACGGGGCGAGATTAAAGGCTGCTTCATCGAAATGAATATGTGTTACGGCGGCTGTATTCAGGGACCTACTGTGACCAACAGTCCAGTTTCCCGGTTTAAGGTGAAGCTGGATATGGAGGACGCCATTCAAAGAGAGTCTGTACCATGTGAGGAGACAGGACCGGTTTTGGAGGAAATTTCTCTGCGGAAGGTATTTTCCGATCATTCACCGAAAGAGCCGGTTCCAACCAATGAGGAGATTCAGCAGATTCTGGCGATGACAGGAAAGCTTCATCCGGAGGATGAGTTAAACTGCGGAGCCTGCGGATATCCGACCTGCCGGGAAAAGGCGATTGCAGTATTCCAGCGGAAGGCGGAGCTGAACATGTGTATTCCGTTTATGTATGAGAAGTCGGAGTCCTTTGCCAATCTGGTTATGGAAACCTCGCCCAATGTGGTGCTCATTGTAGATGAGAATATGAAGATTATGGAATATTCTGCTGTTGGAGAGAAGTATTTCGGCAAGACCCGGTCAGAGGCATTGAAGATGTATCTGTATGAGTTTATTGATCCGGTGGACTTCCAGTGGGTGTTTGATACCCATCAGAATATTCATGGAAAGAAGGTCAGCTATCCGGATTTAAAATTGGATACCCTTCAGAATATTGTATACATAGAAAAGGAAAACGTGGTTCTGGCCACCTTTATCGACATTACGAAAGAGGAAGAGCAGGCTCGCCTGGATTATGAGAAAAAGCTGGATACCATTGATTTGGCCCAGAAGGTTATTCATAAGCAGATGATGGTTGCCCAGGAGATCGCAGGTCTTCTGGGAGAAACTACAGCTGAGACAAAGACAACCCTGACAACGCTCTGCAGGAGTCTGTTAGAGGACGGCAGCGATAACGGAGGTAGGTAGATGGAGATTACCGTAGACGTTGCGTATAAAAGCCTGAACAAGTTTTCAGAGGTGCTCTGCGGCGATAAGGTGGAAATGCTGCAGACGGAGGATTCCAATATTCTGATTCTGGCAGACGGAATGGGAAGCGGTGTAAAGGCCAATATTCTGGCTACTCTGACTTCCAAAATTCTGGGAACCATGTTTTTAAACGGCGCGACTCTGGAGGAGTGTGTGGAGACCATTGTGCAGACGTTGCCGATCTGTCAGGTACGGCAGGTGGCTTATGCTACCTTCAGTATTCTGCAGGTATTCCACAGCGGAGATGCCTACCTGGTGGAGTTTGATAATCCCAGCTGTATTTTTATCCGCAATGGAAAGCTGATTCCAATTCCGGAGAATATCCGGGAGGTAGAGGGAAAGAAGATTAACGAATACCGTTTTAAGGTTCAGAAGGGGGATGCCTTGATTCTGATGAGCGACGGTACCGTTCATGCGGGGGTAGGACAGCTGCTGAATTTTGGATGGCTGTGGGAGGATATTGCAGCCTATGCTGTGAAACAGTATGGACTGACAGTTTCAGCTGTCCGGCTGGCTTCTGCAATCTGCCAGGCATGTGATGAGCTGTATCAGTACCGGCCTGGTGATGACACAACAGTAGCCTGTATGCGGATTATCAATGCAAAACCGGTTCACCTGATGACAGGCCCTGCAAGGGATCCTGCTCAGGATGAGGCAATGGTCGCAGACTTTATGAGTGGTGATGAATCTACCAGATATGTAGTCTGCGGCGGAACCAGCGCGACCATTGTGTCAAGGGTGCTGAACAGGCCTCTTGACGTATCCATGGACTATGTAGACCCGGATATCCCGCCCATTGCCTATATGAAAGGAATGGATCTGGTGACGGAGGGTGTACTGACCTTAAACCGTGTGATTCAGCTTCTGCGGCGCTATTCAAAAAAAGAAGCCGTAACAGAGGAATTTTTCCTGGAGCTGGATAAACCGAACGGCGCATCCATGGTGGCAAAGATGTTGATTGAAGACTGTACCGAGCTTCATCTCTATGTGGGAAAAGCTATGAACAGTGCCTACCAGAATCCGGGACTGCCCTTTGATTTGGGTATTCGCCAGAATCTGGTGGAGCAGCTAAAGCATGTAACAGAGGAAATGGGAAAAAAAGTTACAGTTACTTACTATTAGGAGTATATGAGGAGGAAAAATCATGGTAACAAATGACGCAACAATTTTACGCTTAAAGCACGACGTACTTTACGAGGTAGCAAAGCTGGCCTGGGAGGGTGAGCTGGAGGAGAAGCGGGAAGAGATTCCCTATCAGATGATTCCGGGACCGCAGGCTCAGTTCCGGTGCTGTATTTACAAGGAGAGAGAGATCATCCGTCAGAGAGTGCGCCTGGCAGAGGGAATGTGTCCTACCAGCGGTAAGGATACCCGCAATGTGGTTCAGGTTATTGGCGCAGCCTGTGAGGAGTGTCCCATTGCTTCCTATACTGTAACCGATAACTGCCGGAAATGTATGGGTAAGGCATGCCAGAATTCCTGTAAATTCGGTGCTATTACCATGACTGAGACAAGAGCTCATATTGATCCCAACAAATGTAAAGAGTGCGGTATGTGTGCCAATGCCTGTCCTTACAATGCAATTGCACATCTGGAGCGTCCCTGTAAGAAGGTATGTCCAGTAGATGCGATTACCTATGATGAGAACGGCATCTGCATAATTGATGAGAAAAAATGTATTCAGTGCGGCGCCTGCATTCACAGCTGCCCCTTCGGTGCAATCGGAACAAAAACCTTTATGGTGGATGTAATTAAGATGATCAAGGCTGGAAAACGGGTAGTTGCTATGGTTGCTCCTGCAACAGAGGGACAGTTTGGCGCAGATATTACTATGGCCAGCTGGAGAACCGCTCTGAAGAAGGTTGGTTTTGCTGATATGATCGAGGTTGGCTTAGGCGGAGACCTGACAGCAGCCTTTGAGGCAATGGAGTGGAATGAAGCATATAAGGAAGGCAAGAAGCTGACCACATCCTGTTGTCCTGCATTTGTTAATATGATCAAGCAGCATTTCCCGCAGCTTCTGGATAATATGTCCACAACCGTATCTCCTATGTGTGCAATATCCCGTATGCTGAAGAGAGAGAATCCGGAGACTATTACAGTATTTATCGGGCCGTGTATTGCAAAGAAGAGTGAGACACTGGATCTGAATATTAAAGATAATGCAGACTATGCGATGACCTTTGGCGAAATCCGTGCGATGATGCGTGCAAAGGGCGTAGAACTGGAACCGGAGGAGAATACCTATCAGGACAGCTCTGTATTCGGAAAACGTTTCGGAAATTCCGGCGGTGTTACCAATGCAGTAGTACAGTGCTTCAAGGAAATGAATGCAGGTATTGAGCCGAATGTTATGAAGTGCAACGGTGCTGCAGAGTGTAAGAAGGCTTTGCTTTTGATGAAGGTAGGCAAACTGCCTGCTGACTTTGTAGAAGGAATGGCATGCGTAGGCGGCTGTGTAGGAGGCCCCAGCAAGCACAAAACCGAGCAGGAGGCAAAGAAGGCTCGTGATCTGTTGATTGGACAGGCAGACGGAAGAGAGGTATTTGCAAACCTGAAGGAAAAGGGTCTGGACGATCTGCATATGCACAGAGGAGAATAATGGATTCTTTTTAATGGAATAGTTTCTGAAAAAATAATGGCTGCCGCCGGGGATGTCTGGTTATCCTCGGCGGCAGTTTTTATGTGGCAGAGAAACGCGGCGGGCTATGATACAAAAACGTTCCGCGAGGATCGCCATGGGGTGGAAGAGAAAAATAGCTGCTGGCGCAGCCGTTGCTGCGATCCAGTGCAGTAATGTGCCAAGATATATTTTTTTACATGATAGAGATAGTTGCGTTATAGTGAAAAAGTGATTTAATGAAAAACTATTTGCGTGAGTTTGTACTAAGTAATACTTTCTTGAGTATTGCGCCCTAAAATAAAAAATATGGATTAGGGATTATGGTGGAATAGTTTATTATAGGAAAGCCTCTCTAAAAATTGGATGAAGCGATAGTAAGATCAAAGAGAAGTAGAAATGGAGTATGCGATGAGGAAATGACGTATCTAATCCAAACATAGAGCACTCAGAGGATCCATATAAAAGGAAGCGGGGGTCGCAAAACAGGTTTTTCACTCCAGATATGGCAGTTTGCATAACAAGCAAAATGCTATATCCAGTAGGATTACCATATTTTGCAACCCCCTCTTTTTGTCTATGACAGAAATAAAATAAAGTAGCTTAGATTTCGTTTATTTTTCTCTTAATGTAGGTTGTGTGCAGCAGGTGGTGAGCCTTTTCACTTCCTGGCTCGCCTAAGTAGGTTGCATACAGTTCCTTGATGGCCGGGTTCTCATGGGATTTCCGAATCGGATTATTCTTATCGGAATCGTAGAGTACCTGGGCGCGCAGAGCGCGGATATCTACGGTATTGCGCACATATCCAGGCTGCTGGGGCTGGCCGCCGCCGTTGATACAGCCGCCGGGGCAGCCCATAATCTCGATAAAGTGATACTCTGCTTCGCCGGATTTTACTTTATCAAGAAGCTTTTTCGCATTGCCAAGACCGGAAGCAACGGCAACCTTTACATCCATGCCAGCAACTGGGTAGGTAGCCTCCTTGATGCCTTCCATACCACGGACTTCTGTGAAATCAAGGCTCTGGAGCTCTTCACCAGTCAGGGTTTCTACTGCAGTACGCAGAGCTGCTTCCATAACGCCGCCTGTGGCTCCGAAGATAACAGCTGCGCCGGTACCCAGTCCCAGAGGTGCATCAAAGCCCTCGTCCGGCAGATCGCGGAAGCGGATGCCTACCTTGCGGATCATGCGGGCCAGCTCTCTGGTTGTCAGGGAGTAGTCTACATCCGGTACGCCATTGGCTGCCTCGTCCGGGCGTTGTACTTCAAATTTCTTTGCAGTACAGGGCATGATGGAAACAGATACAATATCCTTGGGATCCAGTCCCTGCTTCTCTGCGTAGTAGGATTTGGCAATTGCGCCGAACATCTGCTGCGGAGATTTGCAGGAGGACAGATTCTCAGTCATATCTGGATAATAGTGTTCACAGTATTTAATCCAGCCCGGAGAACAGGAGGTAATCAGAGGCAGCTTACCGCCGTTCTGTACCCGATCCAGGAATTCATGGGCTTCTTCCATGATGGTTAAGTCTGCGCTGAAGTTGGTGTCAAATACTTTATCAAAACCGATTCTTCTCAGGGCGGCAGCCATCTTTCCTTCTGTGTTGGTTCCGATGGGATAGCCAAATTCTTCACCCAAAGCAGCACGCACAGCGGGAGCTGTCTGAACAATCACATGTTTGGAAGGATCTGCAATCGCTGCAAGAACCTCATCAACCTGGGATTTTTCCTGAAGGGCACCGGTAGGACAGACAGCGATACACTGTCCGCAGGATACGCAGCTGGTTTCGCCCAGTCCCATATTGAAGGCAGAGCCGACGAAGGTGGCAAAGCCTCTTTCGTTTGCGCCGATTACGCCGATATTCTGTACCTTTTCACAGACAGCAATACAGCGGCGGCAAAGGATACACTTGCTGTTGTCACGAATCATATGAACCGCGCTGTCATCAATACAGGACGGAGTATGCTCGCCGTCATAATATCCCTCGTCTTCTACGCCCAGTTCTTTTGCCATCTGCTGCAGCTCACAGTTTCCGCTGCGGACGCAGGACAGACAGCTGCGATTATGGTTGGAAAGCAGAAGCTGAAGGGTTTTCTTGCGGGATTCCAGTACCTTTGGGGTGTTGGTCCATACCTCCATACCCTCATTGATGGGGTATACACAGGCTACAACCAGGCTTTTTGCTCCCTTAACCTCCACGACACACATACGGCAGGCGCCGATCTCATTGATATCCTTTAAAAAACAGAGAGTAGGAATTTCAATGTGAGCCAGACGGGCTGCTTCCAGGATGGTGGAGCCTTTTGGAGCACTTACTTCAATGCCGTTAATTTTAATTGTAATATTCTCCATATCCATTCTCCTCCATTACTTTTTGTAGATAGCGCCGAATTTACATTTCTCCATGCAGGCGCCGCACTTGATACACTTGTCGGTGTCGATTACATGCGGGTTCCGTACAGAGCCGATGATGGCGTTGTTGGGACAGGTGCGGGCGCACAGAGTACATCCACGGCACTTATCCGGATCAATGTGGTAGGAGAGAAGGGCTTTACATACGCCTGCCGGACACCGTTTTTCTTTGATGTGAGCTTCATACTCATCGCGGAAATAGCGCAGGGTAGAAAGCACCGGGTTGGGGGCAGTCTGTCCCAGGCCACAGGCAGAGTTTTCTTTTACATAATAGCAGAGCTGTTCCAGTTTATCCAGATCCTCCATGGTAGCCTCGCCCTTGGTAATCTTGGTCAGGATCTCAAGCATACGTTTGGTACCGATACGGCAGGGAGTACATTTGCCGCAGGATTCTTCTACGGTAAACTCCAGGAAGAACTTGGCGATATCAACCATACAGTCTGTTTCATCCATAACAATCAGTCCGCCGGAGCCCATCATGGAGCCGATGGAAATCAGGTTGTCATAGTCAATGGGAATATCGTAATGCTCTGCCGGGATACATCCGCCGGACGGTCCGCCAGTCTGGGCAGCCTTGAATTTCTTTCCGTTGGGAATGCCGCCGCCGATCTCTTCGATAACCTCGCGAAGAGTGGTACCCATGGGGATTTCCACCAGACCGGTATTGTGAATCTTACCGCCCAGTGCAAATACCTTGGTTCCCTTTGATTTCTCTGTACCCATGGAGGAGAACCACTCCGGTCCGTTCAGGATAATCTGAGGAATATTGGCGTAGGTTTCTACGTTGTTTAAGATGGTTGGTTTTCCAAACAGACCTTTCTGAGCCGGGAAGGGCGGTCTGGGTCTGGGCTCGCCGCGGTTGCCTTCAATGGACATCATAAGAGCAGTCTCTTCACCGCAGACAAATGCGCCTGCGCCAAGACGCAGATCAATATCAAAGTCAAAGCCGGAGCCGAAAATGTCTTTTCCTAAAAGCTCCATTTCTCTTGCCTGATTAATGGCAATTCTCAGACGCTCAACGGCAATGGGGTACTCGGCACGAACGTAAATATAACCCTGATTTGCTCCGATAGCGTAACCGGCAATAGCCATGGCTTCCAGTACAGCGTGAGGATCTCCTTCCAGAATGGAACGATCCATAAATGCGCCCGGATCACCCTCATCGGCGTTACAGCAGACATACTTCTGATCAGCGTCATTTTGCTTGGCCAGCTTCCATTTGAGACCCGTGGGGAATCCGCCGCCTCCGCGGCCCCGCAGACCGGAATCTAAGAGGCACTGGATGACATCGTCAGGAGTCATCTCAGTTAGAACCTTACCCAGGGCAGCATAGCCGCCGGTACCGATGTACTCTTCAATAACCTCCGGATTGATAATACCGCAGTTTCTCAGGGCAATGCGGTGCTGTTTTTTGTAGAAATCTGTATCAATCAAAGCCTTTACACCAGCAGGAGTAACAGTCTCCTGATACAGAAGACGGGTAACAACCCGGCCCTTTAACAGATGTTCCTGGACAATTTCCGGAATATCCTCTACCTTTACCATGGAGTAAAAGCTGGCATCCGGATAAACAATCATAATCGGGCCCAGTGCACACAGGCCGTGACAGCCGGTCTGAACAACGGAAACCTCGTTTTCCAGGCCTGCTTTTTTAATCTCTTCTTTCAGGGCTTCCATAATCTGCTGGCTTCCGGAGGAAGTACATCCTGTTCCGCCGCAGACCAATACATGTGAACGATACATTGGCGCTCCTCCTTATTTGATATCTGCAGAATTCAGGGTGTAGTTTTCTACGATATGGCCGCCGATTAAGTGGCGCTCTACCACCTCTGCAGCTTTTTCTGCGGTCATTTTAATATAGGTAACCTTGGGTTTTCCAGGTTCCATAACTTCCACGATAGGCTCATACTGGCATAATCCGATGCATCCGGTCTGGGTTACGGAAACACGGTCAGTCAGACCTTTTTCCTGAACCAGATTGGACAGGGCAGTCAGAACGGGTCTTGCGCCACTGGCAATTCCGCAGGTAGCCATGCCGACAACAACACGGGTATGGGTATGATCTTCTGCCCGCATACTTACCTGGCTCTGCATCCGTTCACGGATGGCTCTTAATTCTTCAAGACTTTTCATGTAATCCTCCAAATCTACAGCTTCAGCAGCCGCTCCATCCCAAAGAGGGGGAAGGGCTGTGCTGTTCTAAAGGCGGTCCTCAGTACAGGGCGCCGCCGTCAGTTTCCAGTTTATTCTCTGTCAGATATTCTCTGATATATTCGGATACCTCTGGTGTGTCAAAGGGAACATCTCCCAAAATCTGCCGAAATTCTCTGGTGTCCAGAGTAAAGGCTGTGCCGTTATAGCTGTACCGGTAAAGAAAGTCCGTTTCGGGATGGTATACAATCAGCGTATGAATGGTGCTGGTTATGTCTCCAAGGGGCATCCGGTCAATGTGGGAAAGGACAAATACGGCGGTTACCGCAGTGCCTTTACCTGGTCTGGATTCGATGGAAAAGCTTCCTCCGGTGCTTTCTGCCGCATATTTAAAAAACGGAACACCCAGCCCGACCTTGCGGGTGGTTCTGCTGGTAAAAAAGGGATCCGTTACCTGGGCTACCTGTTCTTCGGTCATACCGCAGCCATTGTCCTTAATAACAATGGTCAGACGGTCAGAGGCGGTATCGGCATCTACAGTAATTTCAACCAGAGAGGCTTTGGCCCTGGTGGAGTTCTCTGCCACATCCAGAATATTTAAAGAAATTTCAGGCATCATAGGCCTTATTGATATTTGGCAAGAATGCCGGGAATATCATCCGGTGTCAGACGTCCGTATACTTCATCATTAATCATCATAACGGGAGCCAGTCCACAGGCACCTACACAACGGCAGGAATCAAGAGAAAACCGACCATCCGGGGTACATTCTCCATTAGTGATGCCAAGCAATTCCTCCAGTTTGCTGAAAATTGCTCCGGAGCCTTTTACGTAGCAGGCGGTTCCGAGACAGACAGAAACCTGATATTTGCCCTTGGGCTGAAGTGCGAACTGTGCATAAAATGTGGCAACACCATAGATTTTCTCCAGCGGAATGCCGGTTTCATCAGAAATCATGGTCTGAACTTCGATGGGAAGATAACCGTAAATATCCTGTGCCCGCTGCATAATGGGCATCAGAGCGCCTTTTGTGTCCTTCAGTTCTGCGATTGCCTCCTTTAAAGCCGCTTCCTGCTCCGGAGTACCGCTGAAGGAAACACCTTCTTTTTTGCAAGCCATGTTTATTCCTCCTATACAAAATGTCGTTGTAAAATATAACTAATATTCTATCATATAACTGATAAAAAAGCTACAATAAAACGGGGAAAATCAAAAAGGTTTTTAGAAATTATGTTGATAATTCATATGTTCAATGGTATTCTAAATGCATAAGTTGAGGAATGTGATCGGCTGTATGACGAGACAGAAAGGAGTGCAGCTGTATCATAAAAAGGAGGGCGATGCAATGACTGCAAGAGATGTACAGAAAATACTGGGCGCCAGGGTGCTGACAGGAGAAGAGTTTCTGGATCGGGAGGTGCGCAGCGCCTGTGGATCAGATATGATGAGTGATGTTCTGGCATTTTCCAAGGATCATTCCGTGCTTTTGACAGGTCTGTGCAATCCTCAGGTAATTCGGACTGCAGAGATGCTGGACATTGTCTGCCTGATTTTTGTGCGGGGAAAAAAGCCCGATCAGACGATTCTTGATATGGCGAAGGAGAGGGACTTGATTGTAATGGAAACCGGCCACAGGATGTTTTCTTCCTGCGGTATGCTGTATCAGGCAGGACTTGGCGGAGGTGCGATCTGATGAGTGAAGCAATTGTGCTGAATTATACAATCCCGCCGGATGATTTTACACGGGCGGGGGAAGCCAGCAGCGATGTGAAAAGCAAATTAAAGCAGCTTGGGGTGAGCCCGGAGGCAGTACGCAAGGTGGCGATTGCCATGTATGAGGGAGAAATTAATATGGTGATTCACGCCAAGGGAGGGGAAATCACTGTGGAGATCAGTCCGGAGAAGATTCGGATGATTCTGGCTGATGTGGGCCCTGGTATTCCGGATATTGATCTGGCTATGAAGGCAGGCTATTCTACTGCACCGGACGAGATAAGAAGTCTGGGCTTTGGCGCCGGTATGGGACTGCCCAATATGAAAAAATATACGGATGACATGAAAATAGAGACAGCGCTGGGAGTGGGAACCACCATTACCATGGAGGTAAACCTGGCATAGGGCTTTGGAGGTTGAAAAGACAGAATGGATAAATTCTATCATTCCGTCCGTCTGGACGCGGATTTATGTAAGGGATGTATTAACTGCATTAAGCGGTGCCCGACCCAGGCTATCCGGGTGAGGGGCGGTAAGGCGCAGATTAACAGCAAGTTTTGTATTGACTGTGGAGAATGTATTAGAGTCTGCTCCTATCATGCAAAAAAGGCAACCTATGATAAGCTGGAGGTTATGAAACAGTTTAAATATACTGTGGCTTTGCCGGCGCCGGCGCTGTACAGTCAGTTTAACAATCTGGATGATGTGAATATTGTTCTGAATGCATTGCTGATGATGGGATTTGACGATGTTTTTGAGGTGAGTGCAGCGGCGGAGCTGGTATCAGAAGCGACCAGAACCTATTTGACGACTCACGAGGAACAGCTTCCTCTGATCAGCACAGCCTGTCCGTCTGTGGTGCGGCTGATTCGGGTTAGATTTCCAAATCTGATCCCCCACCTGCTTCCTTTAAAGCCGCCGGTGGAGGTAGCCGCTATTATGGCAGCTCAAAAAGCCATGGAACGGACGGGATTTGCCAGAGAGGATATCGGCATCTGTTTCATTTCCCCCTGCCCCTCCAAGGTGACTTATGCAAAGGCTCCTTTGGGAACAGAGAAGAGCGAGATAGACTGTGTACTTGCCATTAAGGACGTATATCCTCAGCTGCTTTCTCATATGAAGGCGGTGGGAGATGAGGGGCTGGAATTAAGTACCTCAGGAAAGATTGGCATCAGCTGGGGACGAAGCGGAGGAGAAGCCGGGGGGCTTTTTACAGAAAACTACCTGGCTGCTGATGGAATTGAGAATGTGATTCGGGTGCTGGAGGATCTGGAGGATCAGAAGTTTTCTCACCTGAAATTTGTAGAGCTGAATGCATGTAACGGCGGCTGTGTCGGCGGTGTTCTTACCGTGGAAAATCCATATGTGGCAGAGGTAAAGCTGAAGCGTCTGCGCAAGTATATGCCTGTGGCCCGCAGTCACATGGAAAATGAAGAACATGCGGAAACAATTGTGCCCTGGACCGTGGGCGTACAGTATGAGCCAGTATTTAATCTGGGGGAGAATATTATGGAGAGCTTTGCCAGACTGAATCAGGCAGAGCGGCTGTGTAAGAAATTTCCAGGGCTGGACTGCGGTTCCTGCGGCGCACCTACCTGCAAGGCTCTTGCTGAGGATATTGTCAGGGGACAGGCCAGTGAAAATGACTGTGTGTATTACCTGAGAGAAAATCTTCACAGGCTTTCCGAAGAAGTCGCAATCCTTGCCGATGATCTTCATGCAGGAAATACCGGAGGACAGGAGACGCTGAGGATTATGAAAGAATATATTCAGAGAATCTACAGTGAGATGTCACGGCTGGACAATAAAGATGATAATCAGGAGGACAGTGTATGACAGTAAGACAGCTGCTTGACAGCGGAAAATTTTCGGTGATTCATGAAGGCGATGAAACAGAGCGGGAAATCACAGTTCCGTTTTGCTGTGACCTTCTTAGCGTGGCTATGGGACGGGCGCCTGCCGGCTGTGCGTGGGTGACTGTAATGGGGAATATGAATACGCTGGCAGTGGCAACGCTGGCAGATGTGGCCTGTGTGATTATGGGAGAGGGGGCTGCTTTGGACGAGATTGCCCTGAAAAAGGCACAGCAGCAGGAAATTACCGTTCTGGCCACAGAGCTGCCTGTATTTGAAGCAGCCCTGTGGATTTGGCAGCAGCTTCATGGTTAATCTCAGCTATGATTTACATATTCATTCCTGCCTTTCCCCATGCGGGGATGATGATATGACACCAGGCAATATTGTAGGAATGGCAGCGGTTACAGGTCTGGATGTGATTGCAGTGACGGATCACAACAGCTGCCGCAACTGTCCGGCGGTGATGAAGTTTGCACAGGAATATGGTGTGCTGGCGATTCCGGGAATGGAGATCAATACCTCGGAGGAGGTTCATGCAGTATGTCTGTTTCCGACTTTGGAGGCAGCCTTAAATTTTGACGGATATGTGTATGAGAGGCTGAAGAAATTTCCCAACCGCGAGGAGATTTTTGGAAAGCAGCAGATCTGCAATGAAGAGGATATTTGTGTGGCAACTGAGCCGAATCTTCTGATTAACAGTACGGATATTTCCTTTGACAGGATGTGGGAGCTGACTGAGGATTTCGGCGGCGTCATGTTTCCGGCCCATGTGGAGAAATCTGCCAACAGTCTGATTACCAATCTGGGATTTGTACCGCCGGACAGCCGGTTTAAAACAGCTGAACTGAAGGATTTGAAGAAGCTTCATCAGATAAGGCGGGAGAATCCTTATCTGGAAGGATGCCGGATTATCAGCAATTCGGACGCTCATTATCTGGAGCATATTCAGGGGCCGGAGCGAACGATTCCAGTGCGGGAAAAATCCATAGAGGCAGTGCTTGATTATCTGCGGGGACGGTAAAGAAGAAAGTATCGGAGGAAGCTCTGATGCTTCTTCTTTGGCAAAGCTGCACAAGAAGATGCTGTCCTGAACAGTTACAAAAAGAGAGAGAAAGGGCGGCTCCCGGGACTTGTTTTTCATAGTAGTATCATGTATACTGAGGGCATAATAGACAGAAATTCAGGAGGTCAGAATATGAAAAATCTGAGATTTATTTCCGCAGTTGCGGCAGCCTGCGCCCTGTTTGCTTCTCAGCCGGTACTGGCAGCAGAGCTGTCCTTTGATACATATGGATCAGCTGTGATTACAGCAGGTCAGGGTGCAGCACAGGAGAACAGTGCAGAGGTACCGGGAGGAGGTTCTGAGACAGTTCATTTTTACGGACCAGGAGGGCAGAATGCAGGAGACAGCAAGACTCCAAACACAGTTCAGAATGAGCAGGCTCCGGCTACGGAAAGTGAAGGCCCTGCTTCCTCCCCGGTGATTACAGCAGGGGAAGCGGACAGTCCGGGACAGGGACAGCAGTCTCTTTCGGACCCGGCAGCCGGGGGCGAACAGGGCGGGACAGAAAGCCCGGAGGGAGTTCCTTCCGGAGAGCTGTTCCCTGCAGATCAGGGTATGGCGCAGGCAGAGGCAGTCAGCGGTGAACAGGCAGCAGCGGCGGCTTCTGGCCGCGTGGTGGATCCGTCAAGACCTATGGTAGCGTTGACCTTTGATGATGGTCCCCAGCCCTCTGTAGGAAACAGGATCATGGATTGTCTGGCCCAGTATGGCGGAAAAGCAACCTTCTTTATGGTAGGAGAACGGGTTGGCTCCTACGCAGCTGAGGTACAGAGAATGGTAGCAGAAGGACATGAGGTAGCCAACCATTCCATGAATCACAAGTATTTCCAGAAGCTGGGTCCGGCACAGATTCAGGCTCAGGTCAGTCAGGCCAATGACGCTATTGAGGCAGCCTGCGGCGTCCGCCCAAAGCTGATGAGGCTTCCCGGCGGCAATGTAAACAATACAGTAAAAGCTAATGTCAATATGCCGATGATTCAGTGGAATATTGATACCTTAGACTGGAAAACGAAAAATGCAGATAAGACGGTTCAGGCTGTTCTAAGTAAGGTAAAGGACGGAGATATTGTATTGATGCACGAGCTTTACAGCCAGAGCGGCGATGCGGCAGTCCGGATGATTCCGGAACTGGTAAATCGGGGATTTCAGCTGGTAACAGTTAGTGAAATGGCTGCTGCTAAGGGGAAAAACCTGGAGCCAGGGAAGCTGTATTCCAGTATGCCGTAAAAAGAAAAGCCTATCAAGATCATACAAATAAGGAAAGAGGGGGTATCGCAAAATCATTTGATTTGATGATTTTGCGATATCCCCTTAATTATGCTTGCTTACAGGCTGTGGCTGAATTATGTTTTCAGGACAGGCCCGTTTTGGTATTTAGCTTTTATTTCTCTTCTACTCTTTTAATATCCATATCCTTTGGCAGCACCAGGCTGAGGATGATGGAAACTACAAACACAACAGCAACTACATTGGCAGAAAATACAGACTGCACCAGCTGCGGGAAGAGGCTCCAGATACCGCTTTCACTGGCGGTAGTAAATCCGATACCGATTGCCAGGGAAAGAGAAATAATGGTTACGTTGCGCTGCGAGAAGCCGCATTTTGCAATCATCTGCACGCCGGAGGTAAGGATAGAACCAAACATCATAATGGTACATCCGCCCAGAACGCATTCCGGCAGAGATGCAAAAAAGTTTCCTACAGGAGGAAGCAGACCGGCAAGGATCATGCAGGCAGCGCCTGTCATAATGGTAAAGCGGTTGACAACATGAGTCATAGCTACCAGACCTACGTTTTGTGAGAAGGAGGTAACTGGAGGACAGCCAAACAGTCCGGAAATGGCAGAAGCGTATCCGTCACAGGCAAGAGAGCCGGAGATTTCCTTTCCGGTAATTTCCCGGTTTAAGCCGCCGGATACCAGTGCAGAGGTATCACCAATGGTTTCTGCTGCAGATACCAGGAAGATAATGCAGGCAGAAAGAATGGCGCCCGGATGGAATTCCGGAGCGAAGGGAAGCAGGTGAGGCAGGGAAATCAGACCGCCTGACATGATAAGACTTAAATCTACCTTTCCTGCAAAAATGGAAATCACATATCCTACAACCAGTCCAGCCAGAACAGAAAGCTGTTTCAAATAACCTTTTGCAAAAATGTTCCACAGCAGGCAGGTAACCAGCGTGATGGTACCGATGGCGAGGTTTTCAACAGAACCGAAATCCTCGGCATAGCCGCCTCCAAAGGAGCGGGCGCCTACGGTGAAAAGGGAAAATCCGATGGCAGTTACAACAGAAGCTGCGACAACAGGAGTAATGATTTTTCTCCAGTATTTTGCAAGAAGTCCCAGAGTTCCCTCAAAAATACCGCCTACCAGAACCGCGCCGATAACTGCCGGATATCCGTAGTTGGCGGCTACGGTACTGAGAACTGTTACAAAGGTAAAACTCACGCCCATAACAACAGGAAGCTTTGAGCCGATTCGCCAGATGGGGTAAAGCTGAATCAGTGTGGCAATACCGGCAACAAACATGGCATTCTGGAGCAGAATGGCGACCTGAGCCTGGGAAAGAGCCGGCTGGGCGGCGCCGGCAATAATGGTAATAGGAGCTAGGTTTGAAACAAACATGGCCAGAATGTGCTGCAGGCCAAAGGGAATCGCCTTTCCGATGGGGACGCGTCCTTCCAGCTGATAAATATTATTGATACTGCAGTTTACGCTGTCATTTGCAGATCTTCCCATGATGTACTCCTCCTTTAAGATGTCGTTTCTTCTTTATGAGTTGTTTGGTAGACTTCCTCTACAATTCGTTCCATGGCATTTAAAATATTTTCATATCCGGTACAGCGGCACAGGTGTCCGGAAATCAGTTTTTTCAGCTCTTCCCGGTTATATTTTTTGCCGGTTCCCACAATTTCAACAGCACTCATAATCAGGCCTGGGGTACAGAAGCCGCACTGAACAGCAGCCTCTTCAATAAAGGCCTTCTGAATCGGAGAAAGCTCTCCGTTAGGCCCCTTCAGGCCTTCTACAGTCATAACGCTTTTTCCGTCAGCCCAGAGGGTCAGATAAATGCAGCTGTCAATGGCTTCTCCGTTTACAAGAACGGTGCAGGCTCCGCACTCACCGACCTCGCAGCCTTTTTTTACGGAGGTCAGACCAAGGCGGGTGCGGAGGGTATCCAGAAGGGATTCCCGCTCGTCAACAGCCAGCTCTGTTTCCTTTCCATTTACTTTCATATGTACAATTTTAAGCATTGACGGCACCTCCTGCTTTTTTTACGGCTTCACATAAAGCTCGTTTTGCCAGCTCTTCTACCAGTTGAAGGCGGAATTCCTTAGATGCTCTCCAGGAGGTTCGGGGATTAACCTCCTCCAGGGCATTCTTACCAAAGGTAAGAACTGCATCGGCATCGGTTGTTTCACATCCCTTTAAGCCCTCTTCTGCCTTTCGGCAGCGGAGCGGAGTAGGACCTGCTACTCCGTATCCCAGGCGAACATCTTCGATGCGTTTTTTGTCTTCGCTGAGTTTTACCCGGACAGCGCAGCCCAAAGTTGCGATCTCCATAGCTTTTCGTTTTCCATATTTTACATAATGTCCGGTCCAGCCTTCAAAGTTTTCTTTTTTTACAAGAAAGCCGGTGCAGACCTCACAGCGATCGCGGACAGTTCTTCCGGGACCAGTGTAGAATTCACAGACAGGAACTGCACGTTTTCCGGAAGGTCCTTCCAGTAAGACTTCTGCCTCCAGAGTCCACATGGTAGAGGCAGAATCGGCGGAGGTAGCGCCGTTGCAGATATTGCCGCCGATGGTTCCGGTGTTGCGGATCTGGGGACCGCCAACCATATCAACTGCATCGCCCAGCATGGGAATGTATTTCTGGATCAGCGGATCATTGGTAATATGGGAAAATGCGGTTCCCGCTCCAATCCAGAGGTCTCCGTTTTCCAATAGCTTTACGCCTTTTAATTCCTGAAGATTGTGGACAGATACCAGGGATCTCCCTGCATCCTTGCCTTCTCTGACCCGGATCAGTACGTCCGTTCCGCCGCTGATAATCTCTGCATCCGGATCCATTTCCAGGGCTCTGATGGCATCAGCCACATCCTTTGCCTCGTAAAATGATTTTATATCAAACATAACATTCTCCTTATATCAGACCTTTTTCTTTGAATTTTGCAATGAGCCGCTGCGCGGTCATCGGGGTTACATTCATGTGTACGCCAGTTGCGTTTAACAGAGCATTTCGGATAGCCGGAGCAACCGGGATAGCCGGAGGCTCACCAAGGGATTTGTTTCCGAAGGGGCCGGTAGGATCTTCAAGCTGAATGAAGGAAACATTCAGATCCGGAGTATCCATGGCGGTAGGAATCTTATAGTCGAGCAGGTTGTTGTTCAGAGGGCGTCCTGTTTTTTCATCTATCAGAAGTTCCTCAGACAGTCCGTAGCCCAGTCCCATGCTCATGCCTCCGTGTACCTGAGCTCTGGCAGTTGCCGGATTAATCAGAATACCGGAATCGTGAACATTGATAATGTCCTTTACAGTAATCAGTCCCAGAGGCATATCAACTTCAATCTCTACGAAGCAGCAGCCAGAAGAGAAGGTGTTGTCCTTACAGTGGTTGGTCACCTCTGCAGTCAGATGAATGGAGCGATCCAGGGAATAAAATGCCGTATCAGCAACAACAGCTACATCAAAGAGAACCGGATCTCCACCGTTTACAACAATCTGGCTGTTCTGAATATCAAGCATATCTTCTGTAATTTCCTCTTCCGGGTTTAGTCCCAGAACATCTCTCAGCTTTGCGGCAGCGTCCTTTACGGTATTCGCATAAATGGTTTTTGACATATCGGATACATCGTGATTCAGCATATAAGCTGCGTATTCCAGAATCCTGTGCCGCAGTTCTTCACCGCACTTTTTGCAGGCCATGCCGGAAACATAGGTCTGGCGGGAAGCGTAGGCTCCTGTATCAAAAGGTGTGATATCTGTATCTTGTGTGGACATAATATAAACCTTATCAAAGGAGATTCCTGTGGTCTGAGATGCCATCTGGGAAAAGACGGTATCTGCGCCCTGGCCGATTTCTGTAGCGCCCATGCAGACCTGCATGGAACCGTCCTGGTTTAATACCATACGAACCGAGGCGGTTTCCAGGGAAATCGGGTGTACACCAGTTTTATAACAGAAAATTGCCATACCTACGCCTTTTCTTACAGGGCCGGTCTGGTTTTTGTAGGCATTCCATTTTTCATCCCAGCGGATATGTCTGCGTCCTTCCTCGATGCACTTTTTCAGTCCGTAGGAATGGAAGGTAATTCCGTTGGCGGGATCTACAAAGCCCTCCTCCATACAGTTTTTCAGGCGGAGCTCGCAGGGATCCATGCCGATGGCATCAGCCAGATCGTCGATCAGACACTCTGCAAACCAGTCAGCCTGCGGGATTCCGTAGGCTCTCATGGCGCCTGCTGTAGGAGAAGAGGTGTAGACTGTCCAGCAGTCTACCTCAGTGCCCAGACGATCCCGATACAGATCTTTAAATACATTTCCACAGTTAGCACAGATAGCGTGACCGTGGGAGGCATAGGCTCCGTTGTTTGCATAAGCTTCCAGCTGACGTGCCAGGATCTCTCCGTCTTTTGTTACAACGCCGCGGCATTTTCCCTTGATGGCGTGGCGTGTGCGTGTGCCGGAAATGGTTTCTTCCCGGCTGATTTCCAGTCTTACAGGCCGTCCGCCTACAGACATGGAAAGAAATGCATTTAACAGCTCATAGAGCACATCCTGCTTATTGCCGAAGCCGCCGCCGATATAGGGCTTAATGATGCGGACCTTTCCGACAGGAATGCCAAGGGCTTGAGCCGTACAGCGCCGTACAATATGAGGAATCTGGGTGGAGCAGACAACCGTAACCTTTCCGTTGGTGTCTACATAGGCCCAGGAAACCGGCAGCTCAATATGGCAGTGGGAAATCCGGGGAGTGTCATATTCTTCTTCCAGAGCCACAATATTTTCCCTGCCATACTGCTCTCTGGCTTTTTCCAGTCCTTCTTCATAGGTAAAATCTGGATCTCCCATAGTCATATGAGAATGAACAATCACATTGTCTTTGCGGATATCCGGGTGAAGCGGTGTGGCGTTTTCTGCCATGGCAGCTTCTACAGTAACAATGGGCTCGTATTCTTCGTATTCGACCTTAACCAGCCGTGCGGCCCGTGCTGCAGCGACCTCGTCTTCTGCGATAACAGCTGCAATGTCATCTCCGTAAAGCCGGACTCTCTGGTTTAAAAGCTTCCGATCACAGATGTCCTGATGCTTTGTCTCTACGCTCCAGGGATGGCCGGCAGTAGGAAACTGGCAGTCGGGAACGTCGAAACAGGTGATGATTTTTACAACTCCAGGCACCTTATAGGCTTCCTCTAAATCAAAGCTCTTTACCAGGCCGTTGGCGATAGTAGAATGAACAACCTTTCCGTGGAGAATATCTCTCGGTTCCAGATCGGCAGTATACTTAGCTTCACCAGTGACCTTGCCATAAGCATCCACTCGTTTTACTTGCTGACCTATCATATTCATGCTTTTTGATGCCTCCTTACTTTTTTGAACCAATGTTTTTTTGTTCAGATTAGGGGAAAACGCAGAGAATCTACTATACAAAGGGAAAAAAAGAGCTGACTACATAAGATATGTAGTCAACTCTGTAGGCAGTTGGTAGAGACTCTGGGCCAATCCCCAGGATATACATATTGGTAACAAAAAATATTTTGTTTTCATTTGATGAATTGATTATATCGTAAAAGAAGTGTTAAGTCTATGGCGTTCCTGTGAAAAAAAACATCTATAAATTGGCGAAAATGCACAAAAAACATTGTGAAAAACCTAAAAAAATTTTAGAACATTCTCAGGGTAAGATGCTCTTGCCCATTTTCCTTTAAACAGTTAAAATAGAAGTCAGACTACAGTATAAAATTATGAAGAGAGAAAGAGGAAGGAGTCTTTATGACAACCGCATCTGTAAAATTAAAAAAAGGCGAGGGCCGCAGTTTAAAGGCCGGCGGCGCCTGGATTTACGATAATGAGATTGCAGAAATTCAGGGTGATTATGAAAACGGAGACATGGTTCGTGTGGAGGATTTTGACGGATATCCCATGGGACAGGGATTTATCAATACCCGTTCCAAAATTACTGTTCGCATGATGACAAGAAAAGCGGACACAGAGGTAAATGAAGACTTTATTGAAATGCGGGTTCGCAATGCCTGGGAATACAGAAAGACAGTGACAGATACATCCAGCTGCCGTGTGATTTTTGGGGAGGCAGATTTCCTTCCGGGAATCGTGGTTGATAAATTCAGTGACGTTCTGGTAGTCGAATCTCTGGCTCTTGGTATTGACCGGTGGAAACCAGTAATTCTGGAAAAGCTGAAAAAGGTTCTGGCGGAGGAGGGCATTGAAATTCGGGGGATCTATGAACGCAGTGACGCCAAGGTACGGCAGCAGGAGGGCATGGAGCGATATAAGGGCTTTGTAGGAGAACCCTTTGACACAAAGGTGGAGATTGTGGAAAATGGTGTCCGGTATCTGGTGGATGTACAGGACGGGCAGAAAACAGGATTTTTCCTGGATCAGAAGTATAACCGCCTGGCGATTCAGAGGCTGTGTAAGGGGAAGAAGGTGCTGGACTGCTTTACGCATACAGGCTCCTTTGCTTTAAATGCCGGAATTGCCGGAGCAAAGTCTGTGCTGGGAGTGGATGCCTCTCAGCTGGGTGTGGATCAGGCCAGAGAGAATGCGGAGTTAAACGGACTGTCTGATCGGGTATCTTTTGTCTGCGCTGACGTGTTTGATCTGCTTCCGGAACTGGAGCAGAAGGGGGAGCGGTATGATGTGGTGATTCTGGATCCTCCTGCATTTACAAAGTCACGCAGTTCTATTAAGAATGCGGTGAAGGGATACCGGGAGATTAATATCAGAGGACTGAAGCTGGTGAAGGATGGCGGCTATCTGGCGACCTGCTCCTGCTCTCATTTTATGGATCCGGATCTGTTTACAAAAACGATCCGGGAAGCGGCTGCAGGAGCTCACAAACGGCTGAGACAGGTGGAATACCGTACTCAGGCAGCGGATCATCCGATTTTGTGGACAGGCGGAGAACAGGCGTCCTATTATCTGAAGTTTTATATTTTCCAGGTGTGTGATGAGAAATAAAAATCAGGCCGGATTCAGACGCGGAAACCAGGAACCGGCGAAGACCAGCTCCTAATTGAGGCAGAAGGTAAACGAGGGACTGCCAGAAGCAATAAATAAAAAACATACAGGACAGAAAAATAGAGATAAAAACCGGAACGGCAGGGGAGGAAACGGGATGGCAGAACAGGAAAAGGGCCTGAATACAAAGTACAAGCTGGCGGCCTCTATTAAGGAGTGTATGAAAACAACGCCGGTAGATCGGATTACAGTAAAGGATATTGTGGAGGGCTGCGGTCTGACACGCCAGACCTTTTATCGGAATTTTAAGGACAAGTATGATTTGATCAACTGGTATTTTGACAAGCTGGTGCTTCAGTCCTTTGAACAGATTGGTGTGGGACATACTGTAGGGGAGAGTCTGACCCAGAAGTTTGAGTTTATCCGCAGTGAGAAGGCGTTTTTTACAGAGGCATTCCGTTCTGATGATTACAACTCAGTTAAAGAGCATGATTTTGAACTGATTCTGCAGTTTTATATCAGTCTGATAGCAAGAAAGACCAGCCGTCCCTTAAGTGAGGAACTGGAATTTCTGTTGGAAATGTATTGTCGAGGTTCTGTCTATATGACAGAAAAATGGGTTCTGGGAGGAATGAAGGACTCTCCGGAACAGATGTCCTATAAACTGGTAGAGGCAATGCCTCCCAAGCTGGAAAAGGTTTTTTCAGAGCTGGGGCTGCTTTAGAATATTGTACTCAATGCATAATGATATTTGTGAAGATCTGACAAAAATAAGAAGAAAGTGACAAAGCTTGTGTTTTGTCACTTTCTTTTTTTTCTATACATTGTTAAAATAATGACAGTACATGAAGCAATCAGAAGCAGCTCCAGAAAGAACCTGCTCTGATCCATATCCCAAAGGAGGATTTTTATTATGGCGAACAGAATTGTTTTAAATGAGACATCTTATCATGGCGCAGGTGCCATTAAAGAAATTCCGGCAGAGGTAAAAACAAGAAGTTTTGCAAAGGCATTTGTATGCTCTGACCCGGATTTGATTAAATTTGGTGTAACTAAGAAGGTAACAGACGTTCTGGACGAGGCCGGACTGGCATATGAGATTTACTCTGATATTAAGCCAAATCCCACTATTGAAAACGTGCAGACAGGTGTTGCTGCATTTAAGGCATCCGGCGCAGACTATATTATTGCAATTGGCGGCGGTTCTTCCATGGATACTGCAAAGGCAGTGGGTATTATTATTACCAATCCGGAATTTGCAGATGTAAGAAGTTTAGAGGGCGTTGCTCCCACCAAGAAGCCCTGCGTGCCGATTATTGCAGTTCCTACTACAGCAGGTACCGCAGCAGAGGTTACCATTAACTATGTTATTACAGATGTAGAGAAAAAGAGAAAATTCGTTTGTGTAGATACCCATGATATTCCTGTTATTGCTGTTATTGATCCGGATATGATGGCATCTATGCCAAAGGGACTGACCGCAGCAACCGGTATGGATGCTCTGACCCACGCAATTGAGGGATATATTACCAAGGGCGCATGGGAAATGACCGATATGTTCCATCTGAAAGCGATCGAGATTATTTCCAAATCTCTGCGGGGCGCAGTTGACAATACGCCGGAGGGCCGCGAGGGAATGGCTCTGGGACAGTATGTAGCTGGTATGGGCTTCTCCAATGTTGGTCTTGGAATTGTTCATTCTATGGCACATTCTCTGGGCGCTGTTTATGATACTCCTCACGGTGTGGCAAATGCAATCCTGCTTCCTACCATTATGGAGTACAACGCTCCCTGCACTGGAGACAAGTACAAATATATTGCAAAAGCCATGGGTGTTGAGGGTACAGACAGCATGACACAGGAGGAGTACCGCAAGGCAGCTGTTGACGCAGTGAAGAAGCTGTCTGCTGACGTAGGCATCCCTGCTGACTTAAAGGCGATTGTAAAAGAAGAGGATCTGGATTTCTTATCTGAGTCTGCATTTGCAGATGCATGCTGTCCGGGCAACCCGAGAGATACCTCTGTTGCAGAGATCAAGGAGCTTTACAAATCTCTGATGTAGGAAAAGTTCGGATATCCGAAAAACGTTTTTAACAAAATAGAGGGTGAATTTTCCTGGGGATTTTACAGAATAACGAAAATTTATTCTGTAAAGTCCCCTTTTTGACATTATGTTCAGAAAATAAAAATAGAAATTGTGGGATTGTCCATTGAATAAAACCGGTGGATCGTATAAAATGATTTTATGGTAGAAAAATTTTATACACAGGCTGATATATTTTCGTAACTGAACTGTTACATATTTTCTGGCCGGAAGGAAGGTATTTTATGGAACATAAGAATCCTCTGTGGACGAATGTTACAAGCACAAAAAAGTTTATTACGATTGGTGAAATCATGCTGCGTCTGACACCGCCCAATTACGAGAAGATCCGTTTGGCCACAAATTTTGAGGCAAGCTACGGCGGAAGCGAGGCAAATATTGCCATGGCTCTGGCCAACCTGGGAGTGGACAGCACCTTTTTCAGCGTAGTTCCCAATAACAGCCTGGGAAAAAGCGCAGTTCGCTGGCTTCGCTCCAGTGATGTACACTGCACTCCGATGATTCTGACAGGCCCAAAGGAGACCCCGACTCAGCGTTTGGGTACCTACTATCTGGAAACTGGATATGGAATCCGTCCCAGCAAAGTAATTTACGACAGAAAGCACAGCGCAATGGCTGAGTATGATTTCAGCAGTCTGGATGTGGAGCAGCTGCTGGACGGCTATGACTGGCTGCATTTAAGTGGTATTACTCCTGCTTTGTCTCAGAACTGCAGTGATTTGATTCTGAGATGTCTGAGCGTGGCAAAGGAAAAAGGACTGACAGTCAGCTTTGATGGAAACTTCAGAAGCCTTCTGTGGAGCTGGGAGGAGGCCCGGGACTTCTGTACCAAGTGCCTGCCCTATATTGATGTGCTTCTGGGGATTGAGCCATATCATCTGTGGAAGGATGAGGAAAACCATAGAAAGGGAGACTGGAAGGACGGTGTGCCCTTACAGCCCAGTTATGAGCAGCAGGATGAGATTTTCCAGCATTTTATTGATCGTTATCCGAATCTTCAGTGTATTGCCCGCCATGTCCGCTATGCTCACAGCGGAAGTGAAAACAGCTTAAAGGCCTTTATGTGGTATGAGGGTCATACCTTTGAAAGTAAGCTGTTTACCTTTAATATTCTGGATCGGGTAGGAGGCGGAGATGCCTTTGCCAGTGGTCTGATTTATGCAATGATTCATGGATATAAAGCAATGGATATGATTAATTTTGCTGTAGCCAGCAGTGCAATTAAGCACACCATCCACGGAGATGCCAATATTACTGATGATGTAAACTCCATTAAGAATCTGATGAACATGAACTACGATATTAAGCGTTAGTTTCAGGAAATTTTGCGAAATTGAGGCAGCCAGGAATTCTGGAAGGAAGCTTGGCCTGGCAAGGCGTGAAATAAGAATGAAAACATGAAAATCCGGCAGGGCTTTTCTGGAAAGAAAGGCTTCTGCCGGATTTTTGAATAAAGGAAAAGAGTCAGCCGGTTTCAGCGTCTGCAGTGTCTTCCATAACCGCTGCCGGAATGATGCCCTCTGCGGTGTCCGCTGCCGGAGCCCTGCTCTCGGTACGGGTAGTCAGGCTGGTCATTGTTTTCGGCGGATGAATAAGCCGGACAGTCTTCCGGACAGTCCTGACGGTGATCACAGATGCCGTCTCCATCCTCATCAAGATAGGAGCAGTTCTCTCCACACAGATGGGTTTCCTGGCAGACGGGATCCTGTCTGCAGGCCTGGCGGCCATGAGCCAGGGCAGGAACTGCAAAAGTCAGCGCCAGCGCACAGGCAAGTACACTGATGGATAATGTTTTTTTCATGGTATCTCTCCCTGCTGGTGATAAAAACAGCGTACAACAGATAGAGAAGAATTGCAAGAGGAAACCTTGGAAAATCAGTGAAAAAAGAGATCGAACAGGCGGATAAAAATATGTTATAATGTGTTTTACGGAAATCGCCGGAGCAGGCAGGAAAATACCGGAATGGGCGGGAACCTGCCGAGCGGAACACGGAAAATACAGAAAAGGACAGAGAAAAATATGACAGATCATTATTCAGATACGGAACTGATTGAGAAAGTAAAAGAAAAAATCGCCTCAGCCGACAAGGTTTTAATCGGTTTGGGGGAGGAGTGGAAGCGGGGCATAAACGATGACAGGGAACTGCTGTCTGCCTATGACAGTCTTTATGAATTAATAAAAGATAAGGATTATTTTATTGTAACCATGGCGGTGGACGGAATGATTTTTGATACAGCTCTGGGAAGCCGGATGGATAGGGCAGTATCCTCAGAGCCGGAGCCGGAAGAGACCTTCTCCTGCCCTTCTGCAGATAGTGAGACGATGGCCCTGATGGATCGCCTTTTTCCGCCAAAAGAGCAGAAGCGTCCAGAGCAGGATACCCGGTTTCAGAGAATTGTGGCGCCCTGCGGCAATGAAAACTGGCGCCAGTGCTCGGAGGGTTGTACGAAGGATATCTGGGAACTGGGAGAAATACCGGATGATATCTGCCCTCACTGCGGCGCACCGTTGACAGGAAACACGATTCAGGCAACTCCTTATATTGAGGAAGGATATTTGCCTCAGTGGGAAAAATATACCCAGTGGCTGACAAAAACTCTGAACAGAGAGCTTGTGATTCTGGAATTGGGATGTGGATTTGAAAATCCGGGAGTGATCCGTTTCCCCTTTGAAAAAACTTGTTTTTTTAACCAGAAGTCATTTTTCTGCCGGGTACACAAAACCTTTCCGCAGACATCGGCAGAGCTGGGAGAACGGGCTGTGGGAGTGAAGGCCTTTTCGCCGGAATGGATACGGAAATTTGTTGTGAAATAAAAGAGAGTATGATAAACTGTTGACATCAAACGGGGCAAAGAGACAAGGGGAGACAATATGACAGCGATTATTGATTACGATGCAGGAAATTTGAAAAGTGTGGAAAAGGCGCTGCAGGCTCTTGGGGAGGAGACTGTGATTACCAGAGACAGAGAGGAGATCCTGGCAGCAGACCGGGTGATTCTTCCAGGAGTAGGCGCTTTCGGCGATGCCATGGAAAAGCTTCATCAGTATGGACTTGTGGAGATTATCCGTCAGGTAGTGCAGAAGGGGACACCTTTTCTGGGAATCTGCCTGGGACTGCAGCTTTTGTTTGAGGAAAGTGAGGAAAGCCAGGGCGTTCCCGGCCTGGGAATTCTAAAGGGGAAAATCCGCAGGATTCCGAATACGCCGGGACTTAAAATTCCGCATATGGGATGGAATTCCCTGACCCTCCGTCCAGAAACCAGGCTGTTTTCCGGGCTGGGAGAGGAGCCCTACGTATATTTTGTCCATTCCTATTATCTGGAAGCTGCAGATCCGGAGATTGTGGCGGCTTCTGCAGATTACGGCGTTGTGATTCATGCAGCAGTAGAAACGGGAAATGTATTTGCCTGCCAGTTCCATCCGGAAAAGAGCAGTGATACAGGACTTCAGATTCTGAAAAATTTTATCGGCCTTTGACGGATAAGGAAGAGAGGATGGGCATATGTTTACGAAAAGGATTATTCCCTGTCTGGATGTTCATGGCGGGAGAGTGGTTAAGGGAGTCAATTTTGTGAATTTGCGGGATGCAGGAGATCCGGTGGAGATTGCAGCGGCTTATGACAGAGCCGGTGCGGATGAGCTGGTATTTCTGGATATCACGGCATCCTCAGATGCCAGGGAAACCGTAGTGGATATGGTTCGCCGGGTGGCGGAAACCGTATTTATACCCTTTACAGTAGGCGGAGGAATCCGCACAGTGGAGGATTTCAGGCGGCTTCTGCGAGGGGGCGCTGACAAGATTTCCATTAATTCCTCGGCTATTAATACGCCGGAGCTGATATCAGATGCGGCAGACAAGTTCGGCCGTCAGTGTGTGGTGGTAGCGATTGATGCCAGAAGACGGGAAGACGGATCTGGATGGAATGTGTATAAAAACGGAGGAAGAATCGATACGGGACTGGATGCAGTGGAATGGGCCATGAAAGCTGATCATATGGGCGCGGGAGAGATTCTTTTAACCAGCATGGATTGTGACGGCACAAAGGCAGGGTATGATAATGAGCTGACAGCTCTGGTTGCCGCCAATGTTTCCGTTCCTGTTATTGCCTCCGGCGGCGCAGGCACAAAGGAGCATTTTTACGATGCCCTTACAGTTGGCGGTGCAGATGCAGCTCTGGCGGCTTCTCTGTTCCACTATAAGGAGCTGGAGATTCGGGAGTTGAAGCGCTATCTTCGGGAGCGGGGGCTTCCGATGCGTCTGTAAGTCCGTGGGACTTCAAAACAATGCAGGAAAGCATGATAATTATGACTGTCCGGAATGGTTACATAGAAGGATACTGATAAGTGATAAGAAGAAAAGGAGAGAAAGATGGGAGCCATTGCAAATGACTGGCTGGAGCCCTTGAGCGTAGAATTTAAGAAGCCATATTACAAAAAACTGTATGATACCGTGAAGCGGGAATATGAAACAAGGCAGATTTTTCCCGATGCCAATGATATTTTTAATGCCTTTGAATTTACACCTCTGTCTCAGGTAAAGGTTGTGATTCTTGGGCAGGATCCCTATCACAATGTAGGTCAGGCTCATGGACTTTGTTTTTCTGTAAAGCCTGATGTGGAGATTCCGCCGTCACTGGTGAATATTTATCAGGAGCTTCACGATGATCTGGGCTGCTACATACCGGACAACGGATATCTGGTAAAATGGGCAAAACAGGGAGTGATGCTTTTGAATACGGTACTGACGGTGCGGGCTCATGCGGCCAATTCCCACAGGGGAATCGGCTGGGAGGAATTTACGGATGCAGCTATCCGGATTTTAAATGACCAGGATCGCCCTATGGTATTTATTTTGTGGGGAAGACCGGCTCAGACGAAAAAGGTGATGCTGACGAATCCCAGACATTTGATTCTGGAGGCACCTCATCCCAGTCCCCTGTCTGCCTATCGGGGATTTTTTGGCAGCAGACCGTTTTCGCAGACAAATGCATATCTGGAGAAGAACGGACTGACACCGATTGACTGGCAGATTGAAAATAGAAAAGGAGAATAAGCTCATGGATTTTATTGAGATTTTAAAGGTTCTGGTGCTTGGAATCGTGGAGGGCTTTACAGAATGGCTTCCCATCAGCAGCACAGGACACATGATTCTTGTGGATGAGATTATCCAGCTTCATGTCACAGAAGAATTTATGAAAATGTTTCGCGTTGTAATTCAATTGGGGGCTATTCTGGCAGTTGTGGTTTTGTATTTCCACAGGCTGAATCCCTTTGACAGAGGGAAAACTCAGGGACAGAAGATAGCCACGGTCCATCTCTGGATTAAGATTGCAGTGGCCTGTCTTCCGGCAGCAGTGTTTGGACTTTTGCTGGATGACTGGCTGGATGCCCATTTGTACAATGCTTATGTGGTAGCGGCTATGCTGGTGCTGTACGGAGTTTTGTTTATTGTATTGGAAAACAGAAACCAGTACACAGAATTTCCTATTCAGCGAACCGCACAGATGACCTATCAGACTGCGCTTTATATCGGACTGTTTCAGGTACTTTCTCTGATTCCTGGAACCTCCCGTTCCGGGGCAACGATTCTTGGCGCTATGATTCTGGGCTGTTCTCGGGGGGTGGCGGCGGAGTTTTCTTTCTTCCTGGGCATTCCTGTGATGTTTGGCGCAAGCCTTCTGAAAATCCTGAAATTTGGGTTTGATTTCAGCGGAGTAGAGATTTTCTATCTGTTTTTCGGTATGGTAGTAGCATTTCTTGTGTCTGTTTATTCCATTAAGTTTTTGATGGGATATATCAGGAGAAATAACTTTAAGCTTTTCGGATATTACCGGATCGTTCTTGGTGTGATTGTTCTGGCATATTTTACAGCTGTGGGATTGATGAAATAGTAAATTCTGCGGGACAGATGCCCTTGTGATTCAAAGAAAACAACAGTTCCGGACGGCAGAAATGCCCTGCCGTTCGGAACCCTTGTAACTGAAAAAAGCAGCCCGGAAAACGGGCAGATAACAGAAAGGACAGCTGATGAATATAAAAAAGCCGCGGTCGAGGGACAGACAGTTTCTGTTTCTGGCGCTTGTTCCGGCATATTTTATCCTGGTGGGATTTTTCCTGCAGTCTCCAGGAGAGATTCTGCAGGGAATCTTTACGATTATCCGGGAACCGGATTTTCTGATTACAGACTATTTTATTATTGGAGGAGTAGGAGCTGCATTTGTCAATGCCGGCATCCTGACGTTAGTAAGTATTGGAATTGTATACGGGCTGGGGATGGATTTTGACGGACATACCATCACCTCTGCCTGTCTGATGTTCGGATTTTCTCTGTTCGGAAAAAATCTTCTGAATATCTGGGCGATTATGCTGGGTGTATTTCTTTATGCCCGGTATCACAGAACCTCAGTGTCCCGGTATATTTATATTGGATATTATGGGACAAGCCTTTCCCCGATTATTACACAGGTCATGCAGATGTGGGAGCTGCCGATTCCGGTGAGAATGGGGCTTTGTATTCTTACTGGTACGGTAATCGGTTTTGTACTTCCGCCTTTGTGTACCCATGTTCATTATTCTCACAAGGGATATTCTCTTTATAATGTGGGGTTTGCGGGAGGCATTATCGCTACGGTAATCGTTTCTATGTTTAAATCCTTTGGCATTACCATTGAGTCCAGGCTGATCTGGTCTGAAGGAAATAATGACATGTTTCTGGCGCTGCTCTCCGTACTTTTTGGAGGAATGATTCTCTACGGCGTTCTTTCCGGAAAAAAGGAGGCTGTGCGGGGATACAGGAATATTTTAAAATGCTATGGCCTGGGCGGCACGGACTATTATAAGACAGAGGGCGGAAGTGCGACTCTGATCAATATGGGAGTCAACGGCCTGGCATCCATGATTATTCTGGTGGCTTTAGGCGGCGAGCTGAACGGCCCAACCATAGGCAGTATTTTTACGGTTGTAGGCTTTAGCGCTACAGGAAAGCATCTGAGAAATATTCTTCCGGTTATGGCAGGCGTGTGCCTGGCCAGCGTGGCGAAAAACTGGTCCATTACGGATCCGTCTGCACAGCTGGCTCTGCTCCTTTCAACAACACTGGCGCCGATTGCCGGGGAGTTCGGTATCCTTGCGGGAGTTCTCGCAGGCTTCCTTCACTCTTCTGTAGCGCTGAATGTGGGCATTGTTTACGGTGGAATGAACCTGTATAACAATGGATTTGCAGGAGGAATTGTGGCAATTTTCCTGGTTCCTGTTATTCAGTCTGTAATGGACCGAAGAGCGAGGGCGAGAGGAGGACTGTCGCTGTAGGAAGAATGATAATTAGTAATGCCCCCATCCTGAACAGCTACAATAGAAAAGATAAAGGAGCGCTGCTTCATAGGTGAGTAATCACCTGTTTTGCAGCGCTCCTTTATATTAATGCTTTCTTCGATCAATAACCTTTTCAGCCGGAAGCATTTCTCCCAGAAATGTCCACAGCTCGTCGGTCTCCACATTACTCTGTCCCTCAGGAAGAAGGAATGCCTGACGGGCAGAAATGTAAAAATAGATACAGTCTTTTACCCGGTATACCTGATAAATATTTTCCCACCGGAGGCGAAGGGTTCCGCCCTCACCGGAAGGGGTTACAATGGTGATGCCGTCCGGCGCTGTTGTCATGGATATAGTATAGACATGTTTGGGGGTCTCCAGCTTGAGCTTCTTAGACTGAGCCTGAAGATCCATGTAAAAATGTCCGAAATATACAGCTGGAAGAATCAGGCCTATGGCCAGGAGCACATTTCCCAAAAGAGCGGCCTGCTCTGCTTTTCCGATCTGGGTGTAGCAAATGCAGGCGAAAACACCCATAATGCCTGCAAAAATGGCAGGGGAACGGAAATGTTTGCGGAATACCATAGAATCAAATATGGCAAAATGGCAGAAAATAGATTTGTCAATTCTGGAAGAAGTAACAATGGTATCAGGTCTCATAAAAATATCCTCTTTTCTTGAAAAACCTACAATCGTTCAGGTCAGCGGTTGTTTCCTGAACAGTTGTGGAAGCTTTAAACTATATCATATCGCAAAATTTGTAAAATCACAAGACCTCTGGCAGGAAGCTACATGACAGGAATATGTTCTTATTTTTGCTTTTGCCTGTATAGAAAGCGTGTATTACGACAAAACAGGGAAAGACAGAGGTTTTTTAGAAAAAATATCGTGCAAATTTCCGATAAAATACTAATATATTAGTTGACCAATAGAAAAAATGGTGATATAATCAGATCAGCAGCAGGCTTTCGGTGTATGACCGGAGCGCAAACAGGAAAACTATATTTTAATTTTATTTTAAGGAGGACATGCAATATGAAAATGACATTCCGCTGGTATGGTTCTGACAGTGATTCCATTACCTTAAAGCAGATTCGCCAGATCCCGGGTATGAGCGGTCTGATGGGCGTTCTGGATTACAAGGCAGCCGGAGAGGTTTGGACCGAGGAAGAGATCAAGGCTTATGTAGACGAGGTTCATGCAGCAGGTCTGGAGTGTGAGGTTATTGAGAGTGTTAACGTGCACGAGGACATTAAGATGGGTCTTCCTACTCGTGACGAGTATATTGCAAACTACATTACCACAATCCGCAATCTGGCAAAATACGGTATCAAGGTTATTGTATACAACTTTATGCCAGTATTTGACTGGCTGCGTACTGACCTGGCCAGAGAGATTCCGGAGGACGGATCCAACAGCCTGTATTTCGATGAGAAGGAATTAGGCGATATGACTCCGGTAGATCTGGTAAAGAATACCATCGAAAACTGCAACGGATTTACCCTGCCGGGATGGGAGCCGGAGCGTCTGGCTGAGCTGGAGACTACTTTAAAGAGATACGAGAGCATTACTCCGGACAAGCTGCGTGAGAACTACAAGTATTTCCTGGATGCAGTAATTCCGGTATGTGAAGAGGTTGGCGTAAAGATGGCTGTTCATCCGGATGATCCGGCATGGCCAATTTTCGGACTGCCGCGTATTTCTCACAGCCAGGAAGATTTTGACAAGATTGTTGCTCTTCATGATTCACCGGCAAATGCACTGTGCCTGTGTACCGGTTCTCTGGGCTCTAATCCGGACAATGATATTCCGGCTATTATCCGTCACTTTGGCGAGATGGATCGGATTGCCTGCCTCCATATCCGCAATGTAAAATATCTGGGACACCATAAGTTCCGTGAGGCAGCTCATCTGTCTTCTGCTGGTGATCTGGATCTGTTTGAGATTGTAAAGGCTGTTTACGATACCTGTCCTCACGATGTATATGTTCGTCCGGATCACGGAAGAATGATCTGGGATGAGGTTGGCCGTCCGGGATATGGCCTGTATGACCGAGCTCTGGGAGCTGTATACTTAAATGGTCTGTGGGAAGCCATTGATAAAATGACAAACAAATAAGTCATTTTTCAGGCTGAAGAAAACCGGAAGGGAAAGGATTCTTCGGCTTTTCGCAGGACAGAATAAGGGGGAGTAGATACCATGGTGCTGACAGAACGATATCCCCACGAAAGAGGACGTGATTACGCAAAACGGGTGATTCGGGACAAGATTATTTCTCTGGAACTTGAACCGGGAGCTGTTATCAGCGACCGGGAACTGGCATCCTGGATGAATCTGTCCCGGACGCCGGTCCGGGAAGCCCTGCTGGATTTGGCAAAGGTTAAAATTGTTGAGATATACCCCCAGCGAGGCAGTGTGGTAGCGCCAATTGACTACAATCTGGTAGAGGAGGCGCAGTTTGTCCGCAGTGTACTGGAGGTAGCAGTGGTGCAGCTTGCCTGTGAACGGGCGACACAGGAGCAGCTAGAGCAGCTGAAGGAGAGTGTTGCTCTTCAGGAGTTTTATTATCAGCATGGCTCTTCAGAGAGGCTTCTGGAAATGGATGATGAATTCCATCGCCTGCTGTTTCAGATTGCAGGACGGATGCAGGCTTATGAGATGATGCAGAGCATTACGGTTCATTTTGACCGGGTTCGCAGTCTGGCTGTTACGGCAGTGAAGGAGCATCTGTGGATGAGCGATCACAGAAATATCTGTGAAGCAGTGGCAGCCCATGACCAGGAGGCGGCCAGACAGCTGATGGAAAAGCATTTAAACCGCTATAAAGTTGATGAAAAAGCTCTTCGAGAGCAGTATCCGCAGTACTTTCAGTGAGGGAGTCTTGTGCGGACATTGATAAAGTGACCAGTAAACGAAACCAAAAAGGAAAGTGTGACGATATGAAACTGACATTAGCAGGATTAAAGGATACGGCAGCATGGCAGGCTGCAGGCATTAAGCTTCCGTCTTATGACGTGGAGAAGCTGGCAGAAAATACGAGAAAAGCTCCGGTATGGGTGCATTTTGGCGCAGGAAATATTTTCCGTATTTTTATTGGCGGGCTGGCAGATAAGCTGATTGAGGAAGGCGCTCTGGACAAGGGAATTACCTGTGTGGAGACCTTTGATTTTGACGTAGTAGACAAGATTTACAAGCCCTATGACAATCTGGTTCTGGCTGTTACCTTAAAGGCTGATGGCTCCACTGACAAGGCAGTTCTGGGTTCCCTGACAGAGGCTATCAAGGCTCAGTCTGGTGTTGCTGAAGAGTGGAACCGCCTGAAAGAGATTTTTGTAAATCCGGATTTACAGATGATTTCCTTTACTATTACCGAGAAGGGATATGCTCTGAAAAATGCAGAAGGCAATTTCTTCCCGTTTATTCAGGCTGATATTGATAATGGCCCAGATAAGGCAGGCTCTGCGATGGCAGTTGTCTGTGCTCTGCTTTGGGAAAGATTCCAGGCAGGAAAGTATCCTCTGTCTGTTGTTTCCATGGATAACTGCTCACACAATGGTGAGAAGCTGCAGAATTCCATCGTAACTATGGCAAAAGAGTGGGAGAAGAAGGGCTTCGTGTCTGCTGAATTTGTGGACTATCTCTGCGATGAAAAGCAGGTTGCATTCCCCTGGAGTATGATTGATAAGATCACCCCAAGACCGGCTGATTCTGTATGTGAAGAGCTGGAAAAGGCAGGGGTTGAGGGTATGGCTCCGGTTATTACCTCCAAGAAAACCTATATCGCTCCGTTTGTAAACGCAGAAGGTCCCCAGTACCTGGTTATTGAGGACAAATTCCCCAATGGCCGTCCGGCTCTGGAAAAGGCAGGCGTTTATATGACAGATCGTGATACTGTAAACAAGGTAGAGCGTATGAAGGTTACTACCTGTCTGAATCCGCTGCATACAGCTCTGGCAGTTTATGGCTGTGTTCTGGGATATGATTTGATTGCCAATGAGATGAAAGACGAAGAGCTGAATAAGCTGGTTCATCAGATTGGTCCAGTTGAGGGTATGCCGGTTGTTACCAATCCGGGAATCCTGTCTCCGGAGGCATTTGTAGATGAAGTAATCAATGTCCGTATTCCTAACCCATTTATGCCGGATACGCCCCAGCGTATTGCAACCGATACCTCTCAGAAGGTAGGCATCCGCTACGGCGAAACCATCAAATCCTATGTAGCAAAATACGGCGATGCAAAGAAGCTGACTGCCATTCCGCTGGCAATTGCCGGCTGGTGTCGTTACCTGCTGGGGGTTCAGGATGATGGTGAGAAGTTTGAACTCTCTGCAGATCCGATGGTTCCGGAGCTGGTACAGGCTTTGGAGGGCATTGAGGTAGGCCATCCGGAAACCTACAAGGGACAGCTGAAGGGCATTCTGTCTAATGCAAATATTTTTGGAATTGATTTGTATGAAGCAGGAATCGGTGAGAAGATTGAGGAAATGTTCCTGGAAGAGATTGCAGGAACCGGCGCGGTAAGAGCAACTCTGAAGAAATATCTTGCATAAATAAGTAAAGATATGCTGTAGCCTGTTAAGGGCAGCGGAAAAACTCGCGAGAAAAAGATTTAATGAGGGTATCGCAAAATCATCAAATGAGATGGTGGAGCGATACCCTCGTTTTTTCTTTCATAAGAACGTGTGTCCTGGCACAGGCGAAAAAAGTTTATACGCCCTCTGCAATCTCGTAAATGAGACGCTCGGAATCTTCCCATCCAAGACAGGGATCTGTAATGGATTTTCCGTAGCAGTGTTCCCCTATCTTCTGATTGCCTTCTTCAATATAGCTTTCAATCATAACGCCCTTGATAAAGGAATTCAAATCAGCAGAGTGGCGGCGGCTGTGAAGCACTTCTTTTACAATGCGGATCTGCTCCTTGTACTGCTTGTTGGAGTTGGAGTGGTTAGCGTCTACAATGCAGGCCGGATTTACCAGATTCCGTTCCATGTAAAGCTGATGAAGCAGCATCAGATCCTCGTAGTGGTAGTTGGGCAGGCACTGGCCATGTTTGCTGACAGCACCCCGCAGGATGGTGTGTGTCCAGGGATTGCCTTCTGTTTTTACCTCCCAGTCCCGCATAATAAACTCGTGGCCGTGCTGGGCAGCATGAACGGAATTGAGCATAACGGACAAATCGCCGCTGGTAGGATTTTTCATGCCTACCGGAACATGACAGCCGCTGGAAACAAGACGGTGCTGCTGGTTTTCCACGGAGCGGGCCCCTACAGCAATATAGGACATAATGTCATCCAGGTAGCTGACATTGTCCGGATACAGCATTTCATCAGCAGTGGAAAGACCGGTTTCCATTAACACACGCATATGAAGGTGGCGGATTGCATGAAGACCGTCAGCCATGCTGGGACGTTTTTCCGGATCAGGCTGATGAAGCATACCCTTATACCCGTCGCCAGTGGTTCTGGGCTTGTTGGTGTAGATGCGGGGAATCAGGATCAGCTTATCCTTGGTATCCTCCTGAAGTTTTACCAGACGGCTTGTATAATCCAGAACGGAATCTTCATTGTCAGCAGAGCAGGGACCGATAATAACAAGAAACTTGTCACTCTGTCCGCTGATTGCTTTTTTTACTTCTTCATCCCGCTGAGCCTTGGCAGCTACGCACTCTACAGGCAGCGGAAACTGTTCTTTTATTTCTGCCGGAGTCGGCAGCTTATTAATAAATTCATACCCCATCGCAGTATCTCCTTTGTATAATCTACATTCCCTTGCCATTCGCAAGATTTACGTTTTATTGCAACTATTCAGGACGGGGCATCGTCTTGTCCGGCAAAGCCGAACAAGAAGCACCGGAGATTCCTTCGATGAGAGAACTGGCGGGAAAATCCGCTTACAAGCAAGCTTGATGCGGCTGTTCCTGTCAGTTCTCTCGCCGTTCTGAACAATTACGTTTTATTATAATATGGGAAGGCAGAAAATGCAACGATGGCATATAAATTTTCTTTCATGGGATTGCTGTAATTAAGAATAATCTGATATAATAGAACAATACAGAAATTGTAACTGTTCAGGACGAGGCATCAGAGCTGCAGAAGGGAGAAAATTATGCGGATTGGAATTGCAGGAAATGGCATGATAGTAAGACGGATGCTTCAGGATATAAAAGGGATTTCGGAGATTGAATTGTCAGCTATCTGTGTTCGGGCGAAGAGCCTGGAGAAGGGGCGAGATCTGGCTGAAGAGTTTGGAATACCAGCTGTGGATACGGATTACAGAACCTTTCTGGAACGGGAAGATATGGATACTGTTTATATTGGAATTGTCAATCAAATGCATTATGAATATGCAAAAAAGGCATTGGAAGCGGGAAAGCATGTGATCTGCGAGAAACCTTTTACTGTGACAGCCTGCGAAGCAAAAGAGCTGGCAGCTCTGGCTGATGAAAAAGGACTTTTTTTGTGGGAGGCTTTTAAGATTCCCTATTCTCCCGTTTTTCAGGCGGTAAAGAGGCATTTGGGAGAGATTGGAGCTGTGAAAATGGTACAGTGTAATTATTCCAGAATATCCAGCCGGTACAGACAGTATGAACAGGGGATTGTTCTTCCGGCTTTTGATCCTGCCTGCAGCGGAGGATGTCTGTATGACATTAATCTTTATAATCTCCATTTCGTGACAGGTTTGTTTGGAAGGCCGGAAGAGGTGGATTATTATGCAAATCTTGGATTTAATGGAGTGGATACCTCAGGAACGGCAGTTTTGAAGTATGGAAACTTTCTGGGAATCTGCAGCGGGGCCAAGGATTCTTCCAGCCCCTGCGGGGCCCTTATCCAGGGAACAAAGGGCTGGATTCGAATTGAGGGACCTGTAAGCTCGGCGGCACGGGCAGAGATCACTGTGGATGGCGAGCAGCGGCTTCTGGCAGAGGATTCGGCACCGGGGACATTGACAGGAGAAATGGCGGAATTTGCAGGTCAGCTTCACAGAAAGGACTGGAGTTCCTGCCGGGAAATGATGAAGCATACGGTTATGATGATGGAGATTCTGGAGAATGCGGCAGGGCAGAGAGGGAGCCTTTCGGCAGAGGCTTGTCTGACTAGAGAGGGAAAAGAATGAGCTTGTCACTGGAATCATCTGGTGGTAAAATAAAGCTGTCGCCAGTTCCGGGAGGAGTGCAGTTTCGGCTGTATCGGAGGTGTCCGGTCTCACTTTGAATATCCCGGGAACACACTCCGGCTGGTGACTTTTTCTATCTTTTTCAGGGAAATGGGAAGCATCTATATATAATGGATGTGCCCTTGATTCAGGAGGAGATGATGGAACGGGACATTGATTATGTGATTGCGGTGGCGGAGTGCAGAAGCATTTCGCAGGCGGCAGAGGTGCTTTATATCAGTCAGCCTTCTTTGAGCAGGTATCTTTCCAATCTGGAAAATGAGCTGGGATTCAGTCTGTTTGTCCGGACAATTAATGGAACGGAGTTGACTGAGGCTGGGAAAATCTATCTGAAATATGCTAAGGAAATCAAGCTTCTTCGGGGAACCATGGAGCATGAGCTGAGGGAGTTTCAGCGTAAAAATACCAATCGGATTCGAGTGGGAATGACATTGAATTCAGCTTCTCTTTCCGCATATAATGTGGCTGAAAAGGTGAAAAAACGATATCCGGGATGCGATGTAGAGATGTACAATATTATGTCAAAGGATATTGAGGTAGCTTTGAGAGAAGGAAAGTATGACTTTGTCATAGGTCCGGCGTTGGAGTTGAATTCCGATTTTGGAATCGATATGTTGGTTCGGGAACCGTATATTTTGATTGTTCCTGACCGTTATGATATCAGCGCCTATACGGAGAAGGGAAAAAAGGAGGTGTTTCCGAAGATAAATCTGGGGAAGCTTCCGAAAATGGATTTTATCCTTCAAGAAGAAACCACTTCTGTCAGAAAGGGAATTGACCGACTGGCTCATCAGATGAAGTATCCTATTGTGCCCAGGCTTTTGGTAACAAGCAGTCCCCTGGCGATTCAGGCAGCAGAAAGCGGACTGGGCTGCTGTATTGTGGCTACGGGACATCTTGCCTATGTCAATCGGGCAGAGCGACTGAATTTTTACCAGGTAGGAGGAGATGAGCTGTCTTGTGCAGCTGTTCTTTCTCTTCAAACCAAGTTTTTTTCACCAGAGGAAACCTATTGTATTTCCTGCATTAAGGCGGCACTTCAGGAAGGAGAAAGGACGATTTTTTCCAGATTGGGAGATGCTGGAAAGTTGAGGGTATAGCATTATGCTATACCCTTATTTTATTTCAGCATTGGCGAAATCTGCCGAAAGAGCTTATACTGGGTTTATCAAAACGATGCCGGCCAGCAGAGTAAAATACAGTGCAGTTTCTTGAAGGAGGATATCGTATGAATATGTCTTTGATTTGGGCATTTATCTGCCTGATTATTTTTGTTGCTGTTCTGGCTCACCCGAAGCTTCCCAACTGGATGACCTTTGTGTGTATTGCTCCCATTGCGTTTCTGGCAAAGGTGATGGATGCTAATGCCGTTTATAATGTATTAAACAGCTCCAGTCTTCATCTGATGGTGATTATATGTATGTTTTCAGGTATGATTGCGGCTACGGGGCTGGATGTGGTAATTGGCGATTTTCTGGATCGGGCAACCAGCTCTCAAACAGGAAAGCGAAAGGAAATGATGATTTTTGCAATCGTATATGTGTTCTCCGGCCTGATTTCTACAGTGCTTCAAAACAGCTATGTGGCGCTGGCATTTCTTCCTGTGTTAAAGAGCATTGCAAGAAAGAACCGGATCAGCCTTTCTAAGCTGGTATTGTTTGTAATTTTTTCTACTACTTTGGGCGGAGCGATTACCCTGATTGGAACCCCTACGAATGTTTATGCAAACTCCGCTCTAGAGGAGGCCGGACTGGCGCTGTTTGGAATGCTGGATTTTGCCTGGGTTGGTATCCCAATTTTTATTCTGGGCGGTATCTATATGGTAGTGATGAACCGGTGGTGCAAATCCTATGATGATTTTGGCGACGAGATTGTAGCGCAGACACTAACGGCAGAGCAGAAGAATAAGCAGAAGGTAGTAGGGACTGCATTCGTGGTATTTGTAGCTGCGCTGGTGCTGAAATCTCTGAAGGTGATTTCTATTGATCCCAACTTTGTAGGATATGCCATGATTGCAATTGCTGTTCTGACAACAATAGTAACTCCAAAGGAGGCAATCAGTTCTCTAGATGCCAATATGATTCTCTTCTGCGCAGGTATTAACCTGATGATTGCCATTATGAATCAGAGTGGTCTGGGAGATCTGTTTGGAACTGCTATTATCCATGTAATCGGTGAATCCAGAAATCTGTATCTGATTACAGCAGTGCTGTGTATCGGCGCGTCTGTGGGAACTCAGTTTATGAACAACATGGCTTGTGCAGGGATGCTTGCTCCGGTTGGCATTTCCATTGCAGAGACTCTGGGAGCCAATCCACAGGCCATCGTTCTGGCAATTGCCATTGGAGCCGGATGTTCCTATTTAACTCCCATTGCATCTGGAACAAACCAGACTATGATGGTTTTCACAAAGCTGAAATTCCAGGATTTTGCCCGTTTTGGCTGGCCTTTGTTGATTATTACCTGGATCTGCTGTGTGGCAATTCTTCCCCAGGTATTCCCATTCTTCTAAGAAAAGGAGCTGTTGATGATGAGACAGGAGCTTGAGCGATCCCTTCCTTTCCGGGAGGGAATTCGCCCGGAATATATTATTAATTTTTTAAATGCCTGTGAAAAGGCTGAATCAGAAATTCATGGAATCATGATAGCCTGCCATGGAAAGGTGATTTTTGAGGCATACAACGCCCCATACAAGGCGGATATCCCCCACATCATGCATTCCTTTACGAAAATTATGACCAATACGGCAGCAGCCCTTGCTTATGGAGACGGACTTCTGAATCTGGATGATCCGATTTTAAAGTTTTTTCCAGAATATGCGGAAAACGCTAATGAATACCTGCGTGCCTGTACAATCCGAAATCTGATTACCATGAGAAGCGGACAGCAGCGCAGTATTGGTGGAAATGAATGGCGTCCATTAAAGAGCAGCTGGAAGGATGCCTATTTTAAGGTTCCCTTTGATAAAGAGCCGGGAGAGGTTTATATGTATTCCAGCGGAAACAGCTATATTCTTTCCTATATTGTACAGCTGTTGGAAAAAAAGACCTGCAGAGAACTGATTTGGGAGCGTGTGGGAAAAAAGATTGGTCTGACGGAATTTCCATGGATGATGAGTCCTGAGGGCGTTTGCTCTGGAGGAAATGGAGTATCCTTGACAACAGAAGATATGCTGCGGATAGGACTTCTCTATCTGAATAAAGGAAGGTGGCAGGGAGAACAGCTGATTCCGGAAAAGTGGGTAGATTACGCCATGGGATATGCAGATCCGATTCCTCCGGTGGACGGCCTTCAATATAATTATCACTGGGAGCATACAGAGGATATCTGGGCGAGTCGGGGGATGTTTGGACAGACCTGCGGGCTTGTGCCTGCCCTTGATATGGTATTTGCCATTACGGCAGCAGATGAACATTACGCAGCCATGAAACTGTTTCAGAGAGAAATTGTTGATAAGGTGAAGGCCAATGAAGAGGTGCTGCAGGATGACCATAAAATGGCAGAGATATTGCGGCAAAAGGGGCTTTGCATGACGCTGGAGGGAAAAAATATATCTGTAAAGAATCATATAGGTCTGGAAGCTCGGGATTTTTTTTGGACTCCGGAGAAAAATCAGGATGGAGTCCGGCGAATAGAAGTTCATTTTGACGAAGACCGGCTTCTATATGTCATGGAAGATGGGCGCGGCCGGCATGAGGTTTTGGCTGGATTGGATCATTGGATAAATGGAATGACAACCATGACAGGATCCTATCTTCACCATCAGTATGAGCCGGCAGTGTTACGGATTGATGCCATTGCTTACTGGAGCGATTTCCATACGCTGATGATGGAGTGGCGTTTCCCTGAAATGGCATTTTTTGACCACGTAAGTATTCGTTTTGAAGAAGAACAAGTGAAGATCGAGCGATGGGTGAATATGAATTCGCAGGACAGGGAGAGGCCTGTACTGGTTATAAAAAATAAAATAGGAGAAGCATCTTAAGCCTGAGGGGCGGTGTAAAACAGGAAGATATTTCCTTGTTTTATACCGCCTTTTCTGTTCGGGAAGCCTTTCAGTACAATATAGTTTGAAAATGAAAAATTCCCGTCAATTAAGAAGAAGAAACGGCTTGGGGTCTGTGATACAGTAGAATTACAGACAAATCACATGTATACATGAGAAAATTGTAGAAAACACTGGAAGATTTCATGAAAAAGTCCGGAATTTTATGGAATCATTTCATAAGAAAAAGGGGAAAACAAATATGAAAAGTTGGAAAAAATCGCTTGGAATTGCAGCAACCTGTGCTGGAATTCTGATTGTAGGAGCAACATTTTTTTCAGTAGCAGGGGATTCGGACAGCGATGTTTTAGAGCTTCGTCTGGCTCATAACCAGGCAGAAGGCTCTGAAATTGCAGATTCCATTGCAAAGATTTCAGAATTTGCAGCAGAGGATCCCAGCCAGAAGCTGAAGGTTTCCATCTACGCCAGCAGCACTATTATGATGCCTGTGAGCAGAGTGAGAAGGTAAAGGAGCTGTTTCGTTCCACAGAGGAGGACGGTTATATTGCTATTGGATACTATGCCAACGGTTCCCGCAACTTTTATCTGAAGGAGGATGTAGCCTGTACGGATCCTTCGGTACTGAAAGGAAAGAAAATTCGTTCCATGCCCAGCTCCACTTCCATGGATATGATTGAACTGATGGGCGGTTCACCGGTTCCCATGGCGAGCGGAGAAACCTACAGCTCTCTTCAGCAGGGAATTGTAGACGGCGCAGAAAATACCGAGCTGGCGCTGACCGTAGACGAACATCAGGATCTGGTAAAATCCTATACCTATACTGAGCATCAGTACTCACCGGATATTTATATCATCAGCACCAAGATCTGGAATAAAATGACTCCAGAGCAGCAGGAATATCTGAAAGAAGCCATTCAGAAGGCCAATGACAATTTTAAAAATCTTTATAACGGCATGATGGCAGAAGCTATGGAAGAGGCAGAAAGCCATGGTGTTCATGTTTACCGGGATATTGACAAAACTGCATTTATTGAGGCAGTACAGCCGGTGCATGAAAAGTTCTGTGCAAAGGGAGAAAGCTATAAGGAACTTTACGATGATATTCAGAAATATGCTGAATAAGGAGGTACGGAATGAAGACGTTAAATAAAATTCTGGAAACAGTGCTGGGACTTTTAGTAGCAGTCATGGTGCTTGGATGTATCTGGCAGGTTATTACCCGGTTTGTGTTAAATAATCCCAGTAAATATACGGAGGAGCTGCTGCGTTATCTTCTGATTTGGACTACCATGCTGGGTGTGCCGTATGCCTACGGAAAAGATAAGCATCTGTCCATTAATATTGCGGTGAAGTATTTTTCGCCGAAGGGAAAAGCAATGACAAACATATTTATTGAAGCATTGATTTTGGTTCTCAGCGTTTTTGTAATGGTTGCAGGCGGCTGGATGGTAACGATGAACTCTGCAGGACAGATTTCACCGGCTATGCATATGCCTATGCAGCTTTACTACGCAGGCGTACCGGTCAGCGGTGTTTTGATGGTATGCTATGGGATTGAACGTTTGAGAAATTCTCTGAAACAGAGAAGGAGGAAAAAATGAAAGGAATTAATCAGGCAGAACTGGAGAAAAAGCTGGATCTGGTGATCCAGAAGCTGATGAATCTGGGCGGTCCGGAGGATGAAAAGGAGCTGGAGGCCGGCGGAGAAAAAATTGGTTTTTTCCGCAGAGATTTTGGGATTAAAGAGTGGGACTGGCCCCAGGGAGTAGGTCTTTACGGGCTGTTAAAGATTATGAAGGTAAAGAACAATCAGGAGTACCGGGATTTCCTGTATCACTGGTTTGAGGACAATATCCGGGAAGGTCTGCCATCCAAAAATATCAATACGACCACTCCTCTTCTGACTCTGGCAGAAGGCCTGGGAATGTAAAAAGGAGAATTGTGATGAAAATAGAGGTACGCGCCCATGATTTTGGCCGGAGAGAAATCGGGGAACTGGACGGACTGCTTCATGACGAGGAGTATGAGGCTGCTCAGCTGGCCCTTCCCAAGGCCTTTCTGGGCATAGAAGGTTATGAAGATATTACTGCGGAAAAGCTGGAGCAGATCCGGAGGTCTTTTGAAAAGCAGAAGATTGATATTGCAGTCTTTGGCTGCTATATGGATTTGGGAAATCCAGATGAAGAGGTCCGCAGCTATGCAGTAGATACGCTGAAAAAAAGCATGACCTGGGCAAAGGAGCTGGGGGCACACGTAGTAGGAACGGAAACAGCCTATCCCCGGCTGAACTGGGAACTGAGGCAGCAGTGGAAGCCATTTATGATGGACAGCATTCTCCGGGTTGTGGAGGAGGCAGTTCGCGTAGATATGCCCCTGGCGATTGAGCCAGTCTGTTGGCATCCTCTGGAGAATTTGGAAACCACGATGGAGGTTCTGGAAAAAGTCGGAGATGCGGCTCATCTTAGAATCATTTTTGATGCTTCAAATTTGCTGAAGCATCCGGAGAAAACCTTTCAGGGCGCTTATTGGACCCAGTGGCTGGAGGCTGTGGGCGATTTTGTAGATGTGATGCATATTAAGGATTTCAGCTTGGATGGGAGGAAAATCTATCAGCCGGAAGCTCTGGGCACCGGCGTGATGGATTATACTGCCATCAGCAGATGGCTGGAAAAACAGAAGAGGGAAATTTATCTTTTAAGAGAAGAAATGAACCTGCCTGCATGGGCAGTTGGTTTCCGCAGCTTCCAGAAGGCTCTGCTTTCTGCTTTGTGCACTCCGTATGCAGAGCTTCGCAGACTGCAGGAGGAGAACCGTATGACAGAGCTGATGGTAATGCAGGAGAACCTGAAAATGTACCCGCTGGGAGAGGTTTGGGAAGAATACTGCCACCGCTGCCAGGTAGCTGTGGACAGCCAGATGTTTGAAGAGATTGAAAAATATGAAAAGGACGTACTGTCAGTACGGAAATAATGAAAAGAGAATAGAAGAAACGAGAAAGAGTCCCCGGCAGAAAGGGAGAAGGAGGAAATAACAAGTATGAAATTTTTAGATGCAGAGTTTGTACAGGGATTTATCCGCATGGCAAATGATGGATGGGAGCAGGGATGGCATGAGAGAAACGGCGGAAATCTGTCCTACCGCGTAAAGCCGGAGGAGGCAGACAGTGTCAGAGAGAATTTTAATCCCGGACCGTGGCAGCCCATCGGCACCTCAGTGCCTGGACTGGCTGGAGAGTATTTTCTTGTAACCGGAAGTGGAAAATATTTCAGAAACGTTATCATTAACCCGGAGGATTCCATCTGCATGATTGAGGTAGATGAAAAGGGAGAATCCTATCGGATTGTCTGGGGACTGAAAAACGGCGGACGTCCTACCAGTGAGCTGCCTTCTCATCTGATGAATCACGAAGTAAAGAAGCAGGCAACCGACGGAAAATACCGTGTGATTTATCACGCTCACACAACTAATGTGATTGCTCTGACCTTTGTTCTTCCTCTGTCTGATGAGGTGTTTACCAGAGAGCTTTGGGAAATGGCAACCGAGTGTCCTGTTGTTTTCCCGGACGGAATCGGTGTAGTACCCTGGATGGTTCCCGGCGGACGCGACATTGCCGTATCTACCAGTGAGCTTATGAAAAAATATGATGTGGCAATCTGGGCTCATCATGGAATGTTTGCAGCAGGAGAGGATTTTGATCTGACCTTCGGACTGATGCATACCGTAGAAAAATCTGCTGAGATTCTGGTAAAAATGCTGTCTATGCAGCCGAATAAGCTTCAGACTATCACACCCCAGAACTTCCGGGATCTGGCAAAGGATTTCCGAGTAACTCTGCCAGAGAAATTCCTGTATGAGAAATAAGAGGTGACGAAAAATGGTAAGAAAAGGATTTAAAATGTTTCTTTATCCAGGCATGGAAGAGGAATATGAGAAGCGTCATAATCAGCTCTGGCCGGAAATGCGGGATATGATTCACGAGTACGGCGGACACAATTATTCCATTTATCTGGATCGGGAAACCCATGTGCTGTACGGATATCTGGAGGTAGAGGATGAGGAGCGTTGGGCTGCCTCTGCTGATACGGCCATTAACCGGAAATGGTGGGATTTTATGGCTGATATTATGGAAACCAATCCGGACAACAGCCCTGTTTGTGTGGATTTAAGCCCTGTATTTCATCTGGATTGAGGAAATACTGGACAGATTTCCTTTTTGGTGTTATTCTGTAGAAGAATAAATATGCGTAGATAAGGGAGCTTGTAAGAGCAGGCTGAGAGGAAGTAATCGAACTTCGACCGATTGTACCTGATTTGGGTAATGCCAACGTAGGGATTTCATGCTGGATACAGAATGCAGACCGTTGACAGACCGGCTTCGGGATGCGAAAGTGCATCCGGGCTGATCGAAAACAGAGAGAAAGCGGCGTTTTTTGTAAGCATAAAGGCCTTACAGAAAACGCCGTTTTTTGTTTCATAGGAAATTACGTCCTATGAAACAAAAACGCTCCGCGAGGATCGCCATGCGGCGGTAGAGAATTTTGTCGCAGAAGCGACCCGCCGCAGGCGGAGAAGCTCGCGGGCGAGCTTCTTTTTTAATGTACTTGAAATAAGATTGCTGTTTCTGTGGCTTTTAAAAGTTTCTTTTCGTGTCAATAACTGATTGTCATTGATTTTGCAGCGTCCCTGTCAAAAATGCGTTCTGCGCTTTATGAAATGTGAAGCTTTCGGTAAAGTCGTTTTACCATAACCATAGCTACAGCAGCCAGAACCATCTCTGCAATCAGCTGCGCGTAGGCCAGACCATACATGGGGAACAGCCAGTCTAAAAGAAACAGAGCAGGAACCTCCAAAATCAGCTTGCGCAGAATGGAAAAGAACAGGGGAATCCGTCCGTTTCCAAGGGATTGGAAAATGCTGACTGTGAGAAAATCCATTCGAAGAAAAGGAAGAATCAGACACAGTCCTCTGAGAAAGCTGGTTCCATACTGGATGATGGTTGGATTGTCCATAAACAGTCGAATCAGGTTTCCGGAAAAAATAAAATACAGGGCAGTAATTCCTATCATAATAGGAACCAGGGCACGGAAGGCGAAATCAATGGAGTCCTTCATCCGGGAATAGAGCTTTCCGGAATAGGTGTAGCTGATAATCGGCATACAGCCCTGGGAGAAGCCAAAGGCCATCTGCATGGGAACCTGATTGATTTTCTGAGCAATGCCCATAGCTGCCACAGCATCTGGACCATAAACGGCAGTCAGGTTGTTTAAAAGGGTCATACTGGTGACGTTCAGAAGATTCTGAATCGCAGAGGGAATGCCCACCTGGCATACGCCCAAAACCAGATTCTTCTCCAGAGAAAAATTCCGGGGAGAAATCCGGATGCAGCTGTTTGCCCGTTTTTTATACAGGAGAATAAAAAAGTAGATGCAGGCCGCACAGTTGGATAAAAATGTGGCAAGTCCAGCTCCGGAGGCGCCCATGTTCAGTCCCTGGGGAAGGATGAAAATAGGATCCAGAATGATGTTGAGAATACATCCGCTCATGGTTCCGATGCTGGCGTGGAGAGAGGCTCCCTCTGAACGTACCATATAGGCCAGTACAACATTTAGAATCGACGGGGCAGCGCCCCAGAGCACGGTCCAGTATAAATAAGCTTCTGTAGCAGCCCAGGTTGTATCGTTTGCTCCCAGCAGTCCAAGAAGAGGCTGCTGAAACAGCAGGCACAGAAGAGAAAACATCAGTCCGGAGCACAGAGCGCCGTAAAAGCCGAAGGAAGAGATCCGGCTGGCAAAGTCTTCCTGCTTTCTTCCAAGAGCGCGGCTGATCATACTGGAGCAGCCGACGCCAAACAGATTGTTGACTGCATTAAAACCCAGGGTCACAGGGGAAACAAGAGTAACTGCAGCTGTCTCTATGGGATTATTTAACAGTCCTACGAAATAGGTGTCGGACAGATTGTAGATCACCATAACCAGAGAACTGATGACAGATGGAATGGAGAGCTGAAGAACTGCCTGATAAACAGGGATTTCTTCAAATAATTCTGTTTTGGAAACAGAGGATGACTTTCGGAAATTCATCGATCTTCCTCCCTAAAAGATGTATTTTGAACGTAACGATTCAGGATGGCAAATCCAGACAGGAAGCTGCTGTCCTGAACAGTTACTTTTAAATAACAAAGCGTATGAATATTAGTATACTATATTTTGAGAGAAATTTCAGCAGTTCTGTGACAAGTTTGTATTTTTCGTGACAGCTCAGCGGCTACAGTTTTTACAATTCGATAAAGACTTTCCGGAAAGAATTCTGTATAATGGAGACATGGTGAAACGGTGGAAACCATATAAGGAAAAGGATAAAGGAGGATTCTATGGATTTTTTAACACTCGCAAAGGAACGGTATTCCTGCAGAAAGTTTTCTGGAAAAGAGGTAGAGCAGGAGAAGCTGGAAAAAATTATGGAGGCCGGGATTGCCGCGCCTACGGCAGTCAATAAGCAGCCCTACAAAATATGGCTGATGCAGTCTGAAAAGGCCCGGAAAGCAATCTATGAGGTGACCCGCTTTACATTTGAGGCAGATATTTTTTTTGTAGTGGGATATCTGGAGGAAGAGGCATGGGTAAGGAAGTATGACGGCAGAAATTTTGCAGATGTGGATGCCAGCATTGTGGCCACGCAGATGATGCTGGAAATTCAGGATCTAGGTTTGGGCACTACCTGGGTGGGGCACTTTGACGCTCCCCGCCTGAAAAATCTGTATCCGGAGATGGAACCTTATGGTTTGATTGCCATATTCCCTGTGGGATACCCGGCAGAAGATGCAGAGCCGGCAGTCCATCATGGAATTCGAAAGGATAAAGCAGAGGCAGTGAAGATTTTGTAGGAAAAAGCGCCGCTGAACCAGAAGCAAAACTTATGGTTCAGCGGCGTTTTGAGGTTCAGCGGGAAAAGCAGCCAACCGGGATTTGACTGAATTCCCGCAAGGCTGAACTGTTATATTTATTCCTCTCCGCGGAACAGAATTTCAATATAGGCCAGAATCAGAGGAGCTACGCCCTTGGCCTCGTTTTTCACAATCGGCTCCCTCATATAATAGTCAAAGGTGCCTTCTCTCATTTCTTTATTGCCAAGGCCGGCAACCAGACAGATGCCGTCTAACTGCAGTTCTCCGTTTTCCTCAGAAAGATAAGTGCTGCAGATGCCGTCAAAGGCCTTTCGTCCGTACTGGAAGTAGTTTTCCTCCAGAAAGCCCAGGCGAACGCTTTTCATAATCGCATAGGCGAAAATTGCAGAACCGGAGGTTTCCAGATAGTTGGGGCGGATGCCGCCGCGGTTGACAACCTGATACCACATACCGGTTTTCTCATCCTGATAAGGAAGCATGGAATCAATCAGTTCCTTATAAATCCGGTTTAATTCCTTTTTCTCAGCGCCTAAGGTCTCTTCCGGCATAACCTCCATGGTATCAATCAGCGCCATGGCATACCAGCCCAGGGCACGAAGCCAGAAATTGTCGGACAGGCCAGTTACCTTGTCGCACCAGAAGCTTTCACGGGAATCGTCATAGGCATGGTAGTAAAGACCATTGCGCAGATCCCGCATGAGGCTGTAGACATTCAGAAACTGCTGGAAGCTGTCCAGGCAGTTTTTTCCCTCATTATAAGTAAGCTCATACTGCATATAGAAGGGCTGGGCCATGTAAAGACCGTCCAGCCAGATCTGATTGGGATAAATCGCCTTATGCCAGAAATTGCCGGTAGAAGTACGGGGCTGTGTCTTTAACTGGCTGTATACCGTATCAATCGCCTTTCTGTATTTTTCTTTTCCGGTCAGCTTATACAGGTCAAACAGAGTTTTTCCGGCATTCACATGATCCAGATTGTGTTCATTTGGATCGTAGGATTTGATAGAGCCGTCCTCACTTACAAAATAATCAATAAAATTGTCGGCAAAGGTCAGATATTCTTCTTTTTTTGTAATATGGTACAGTTCCAGGATGGCCTTAATCATACAGCCGTCCATGTAATTCCAGGTAGACTCCTTTCCTTCTTTGATTTTTTCAATATTCCAGACAGGCATCTGGGGACTGCTTTTTTCCAGCAGCTGTTCAATGTAGCGGTCAAGAATTTTCACAGTTTTACTCCTTTAGTTGTAAGTTTTTAATTGATTGATTCTGAATTCAAACGTTTGCAAGCTATCATTATTTTATCATAAAACAAGATAGAAAAGAATTGGAGAAAATGCATAAAAAAGCGCTTACAATATTGAGCATAATGTCTAGTGACACGAGAAACAAACCATGTTAAAATGAAAACATCAACAAAAGGAATGCATGGATGCCTAATGGACTTGAATTGTAATTGCTTACAAATGGCAGAAATGCATAAATTTTCAGATTATTTTGCAAACCTTTGCAACTCATCAGGAGGAGGGAAAAGGGGTGCGGAAGAAAAAGAATATATCATAAAGAAAGGGAGAAAACATTTATGAGAAAGAGCATGAAACAGGCAACAGCATTGACACTGGCAGCAGTTACAGCACTGTCTCTGACCGCATGCGGAGGCGGAAAGGCAGATGCACCGGCAGCAACCCAGGCAGCAGGAGAGAGCAAGGCTGAAGGAGGCGCAGCCGCAGACGGCGAGCAGGTTGAACTGACCTTTTCCTGGTGGGGCGGTGACAGCCGTCATGAGGCTACTGAGAAGGCAATCGAAGCATTTATGGCAAAGTACCCCAACATCACCGTAACTCCTGAATACGGCGCATGGACCGGCTGGGAAGAGAAGCAGTCCTTAAATATTCTGGGTGGAAATGCTGCTGACGTAATGCAGATCAACTGGAACTGGATTGAAGCTTATTCCAACAACGGAGCAAACTTTGCAGACCTGAGCCAGTACGGAGATGTTCTGGATCTGACCCAGTTCCCGGAAGCTGCTCTGGAGCAGTGTAAGGCAGACGGCAAGCTGATGGCAGTGCCGGTAGCTATGACAGGACGTGTGTTCTACTGGAACAAGACCACCTTCGATGAGGTTGGATGCGCAATCCCCACCGATACCCAGTCTCTGCTGGATGCAGGTGCTGCATTTAAGGCATTCAACGAGGATTATTATCCCCTGGCTCTGGGCGAGTACGACCGCATGATTTTCCTGGTTTACTATCTGGAGTCCAAGTACAACAAGCCGTGGGTTCAGGACAATGAGATTCAGTACACTGCAGAAGAGATTCAGGATGGTATGGACTTTATCTGCCAGCTGGAAGAGGCTCATGTAATCCCGACTATCGCTACCATTCAGGGCGATATGGCTGACTCTCTGGATAAGAATGCAAAATGGATTGATGGTAAGTATGCAGGTATCTTCGAGTGGGATTCCTCTGCAAACAAGTTCCAGAAGGCAGTAGAAGAGTCTACTAACAAGCCGGGTCAGGAATTTGTAATTGGTGATTTCGTAAAGCTGGGCGATAATAACGGAGGCTTTACCAAGATTTCCATGGGTCTGGCAGTATCCGCAACCTCTGCACATCCGAAGGAAGCAGCAATGCTGATCAACTTCCTGTTAAACGAGGCTGAGGGCGTTGAGATTTCCGGTACCGAGCGCGGTATTCCCTGTTCTGCAGCAGGTCTTGCTCTGCTGAATGAAAAGGGTCTGGGCGATGCTCTTGTAAAGGAAGCAAACGCAAAGGTTATGGGCTACAGCAAGTTCCCGCTGGATCCGAAGTTTGAGCACAACGATCTGAAGGCAAATCCGGACGGCGTATACTACAAGGTATTTGGTAAGCTGAGCTCTGGAGATATTGACAGTGCAAAGGCTGCTCAGGATCTGATGGACGGCGTAAACGAGTGCATGGGCAACTAAGAAACAAACGTAATTAGAAACATGATAAAAAACAGCATCGTAGTTGACATCTTGGCAGAACATAAAGGGGCCGCTGAAAAAGCTTTCAGCGGCCCATATAAGGGGAATGAGTTTTTATGATAGAGAAAGCAAAGTACCCGGACATCGTGGCAGAATTCCGCAGCTTAGGGGAGTTAAGCCCGGAACAGATGGTTTGCCTTGCAGACACCATCGCTCAGGTGTCCGAGGAAATATTTGAACATTATAAGGCCCTTTGTGATTTGCTTAAGGGGCAGCTTCAGCGAGTTAGAAGAATCTGCAGAGAGGAAGGCTGCAAAAAGGCTTTTCCGCAGGAGGCAGACAGACAGCTTTTAGCCAGAGCGCTGGAGAGTGCATGCAGGCAGAAGGTGGTGCTGGCTGAGAGGTATGAGGAGCTGGCAAAAGAATTAGTACAATAACGAGGAGGCAGCGTATGCAGAAAAAAAGCTTCAGCAGGTTTTTGACAGACAACATCGGCTTTTTATTTATTGTGCCGTGGCTGATCGGATTCCTGGTATTTAAGGTATATCCATTTGCATCTTCTCTGTATTACAGTTTTACAAACTACGATTTGTTTACTGGAATTACAAAGACAGGACTGATGAACTATCAGAAAATCTTTACGGATGAGGATATTGTCCGTGCCTTTGCAGTAACATTTAAATACGCAATTTTCGATGTGCCGCTGAAGCTGGCATTTGCATTGTTTATTGCTTATATCCTGAACTTTAAGTTAAAGGGAGTAAACTTTTTCCGTACTGCTTACTACATTCCCTCTATCCTGGGCGGTTCCATTGCCATTGCGATTCTGTGGAGAGCAGTATTTAATACAGACGGTCTGATCAATACCGTAATTGGAATGTTTGGCATGGAGCCGATTAACTGGATGGCAGGTGCCAACAGTGCTCTGTTTGTAATTATTCTGCTTCGTGTATGGCAGTTTGGTTCTGCCATGGTTATTTTCCTGGCTGCATTAAAGGGTGTTTCTCAGGATCTGTATGAGGCAGCTTCCATTGACGGAGCAGGCAAGTGGACTCAGTTTTTCAAGATTACCGTTCCGATTATTACACCGGTTATCTTCTATAACCTGATTACTCAGCTGTGTCAGGCATTCCAGGAGTTCAATGCACCGTATCTGGTAACAAAGGGCGGCCCCAACGGAGCAACCACTCTGATTTCCATGCTGATTTACAACAATGCATTCCTTCGTCATAAAATGGGTATGGCAAGCGCCCAGGCATGGGTTCTGTTTGTTATCGTTATGACCTTTACTGCAGTTGCATTTATCAGCCAGAAAAAATGGGTTTACTATTCAGATGAGGATGGGAGGTAGAAAACATGACAAGAGAGCAGAGAGCAAAAGTCAGCGCATTCCTGCGTTATACCGTACTGATCGTTGTTGGTATTATCATGGTTTATCCTCTGATTTGGATGGTAGGCGCTACCTTCAAGACCAACTCCGAGATTTTCACCAGCGCCTGGTTCTGGCCTAAGAATCCGGTGTTTGACGGATATGACAATGCATTTAAGAGCTACGGCGGTAAGATTGACCTGCTGAAATCCATGATCAATACTTACAAGATTGTTATTCCGAAGGTTATTTTTACTGTTGTTTCTGCAACTATTACTGCTTACGGCTTTGCACGGTTTGAGTTTAAGGGAAAAGGTATTCTGTTCTCCCTGATGATTTCCACCCTGTTCCTGCCGCAGGTAGTGCTGAATGCTCCGCAGTACATTATGTACAATGGATGGGGCTGGACTGATTCCTACCTTCCGCTGGTAATTCCGTCTCTGTTTGCAGCTGATACCTATTTCGTATTTATGCTGGTACAGTTCCTGCGCGGTATTCCCAGAGAGCTGGAGGAGGCAGCCAAAATCGATGGATGTAACTCCATTAAAACCCTGTGGTATGTGATTGTTCCCATGCTGAAGCCGTCACTGGTTTCCTGTGCTCTGTTCCAGTTTATGTGGACATCCAACGACTTCCAGGGACCGTTGATTTACATTTCCAACATGACAAAGTACACCCACTCTATTTACCTGCGTATGTCTATGGACGGTGATACAGGCTTCCAGTGGAACCGTATTCTTGCCATGTCTCTGATTACAATTATTCCGTCTCTGATTGTGTTCTTCTGCGCACAGAACTCTTTCATCGACGGTATTGCAGCAGGCGGCGTAAAGGGTTAAGCCGGTACCTTGTGAATTACAAAGAGGGGATCTCATTTTGGGGTTCCCTTTTGTGATTGAAAAAACGATGAAAAAGAGGAAAACAGAATGAAAATCAGTTGTATTTTTCAGACAGCCAGAAACGCTGTCCTGGAGCTTGAGAATAACGGAATTTTTGAACTGGAAGAAGGCTGGGAGATTCTGGTAAACGGAGCGTTTTATGGAGAAACAAAGCGGGTTATTACAAGCGTATACGGATTAAAGCCAGATACAGATTACGAGATTACTGTCAGAAAGGGAGAGGAAAGCGCATCTGTAAGGCTTCACACAGACCATGAATTTGTAACCCTGAATGTGCGGGATTTTGGTGCAAAGGGCGATGGCGTACAGAACGATACTCTGTTTATTCAGGCAGCGATTATGGCCTGTCCAAAGGAAGGACGCGTTCTGATTCCGGAGGGAACCTATAAAATTACCAGTCTGTTTTTAAAGGATGATCTGAAAATAGAGCTGGCAAAAGGTGCTGTGCTTTCGGCTGAGACGGATCGGAGCCATTTTCCTGTACTTCCCGGCCTGATTCAGAGCTATGATGAGGAGTCAGAGTACAATCTGGGAACCTGGGAAGGCAATCCTCTGTCTATGTTTTCTGCAATTATCACTGGAATAAATGTAAAGCATGTGGTATTCTATGGGGAAGGCGTGATTGAGGGAAATGCCAACGGGGACCCGGACAACTGGTGGTATGATGCGAAGGTAAAGCGGGGGGCATGGCGGCCCAGAATGATTTTCCTCAACCATTGTGAGGACATTGTTTTTCAGGGAATCCGGGTACAGAACAGTCCCAGCTGGAATATCCATCCCTATTTTTCGGAGCATCTCAGATTCCTTGATATGACCGTTTTAAATCCTAAGGATTCCCCCAATACAGATGGACTGGATCCGGAATCCTGCAGGGATGTAGAGATTGCAGGCGTATATTTTTCTCTGGGAGACGACTGTATTGCCGTTAAATCCGGAAAAATATATATGGGTTCCAAGCACAAACAGCCTTGTGAGGATATTACTATCCGGCAGTGCTGTATGAGGGATGGACATGGTTCTATTACGATTGGAAGTGAGATGGCAGGCGGAGTCAGGAATTTAACAGTTTGCGACTGCCTGTTTCTGCACACGGATCGGGGACTGCGGATTAAGACAAGAAGAGGAAGAGGAAAAGACGCTGTTATTGACGGAGTTCTGTTTGAAAATATCCGAATGGATCATGTAATGACACCTTTTGTAATTAACTGCTTCTATTTCTGTGATCCGGACGGTCATACGGAATACGTTCAGAGCAGAGAACCATATCCGGCCGATGAGAGAACGCCGGAGATCCGGACAATGGTATTCCACAATATTCAGGCGGAAAACTGCCATGTGGCAGCAGTTTATATGTATGGTCTTCCGGAAAAGAAGATTCAGAAGGTGATTATGGAGCATATCCGTGTTACTTATGCAGAGAATGCGACTGCTGGGGTGCCGGCTATGCTGGACGGTCAGGGAGAATGCAGAAAAATGGGCATTTTCGTAAAAAATGTGTCCCACCTTGTGCTTCGGGATGTGGTTTTAGAGGGGCAGGAGGGAGAGGCCATGATTCTGGACGGTATTGATCGGCTGGAGGGCGCTCTTCGATAAGAGAGAAAGAAAAAGCGGCAGGTGGTTATAGGAAAACGGAACATCTGCAAAAGGTATCAGAGGCAAGGAGATGAGAGCAAATGGCAGTAACAATTAAGGATGTGGCAAAAAAGGCCGGGGTGTCCTATTCTACAGTGTCCAGAGCTTTGAATGGAATCGGAAGCGAAAACACAGAAAAAAGAAAGCGGATTTTGGAGATTGCAGATGAAATGGGATATGTGCCCAACCAGGCGGCAATTAACCTGAAGCTTTCCCGCTCCTATGTGATTGGCCTGTATTTTTCCACAATCAGTAAAATGTCTTCGCCTTTTGTTCTTCATGATGTATTGACCGGGGTTTACAGTGTTGTGGGAAGCAAATACAATGTGGTGGTAAAAGGTATTGATATGCATGAACCGGGCACCTTAAATCCCAGTTATTTTGATGGCATTATTGTACTGAGCCAGCGCTCGGAGGATCAGGCATTTATTGATGAGGTTCTGGGAAAGAAGATCCCTATGGTGACGATTTGCAGAACGGTGTATGCCGATGCGCCCAATGTGACTACAGATGAGGCAGGGGCCATGGAAAAGGCTATGGATTATCTGCTTGAAAACGGACATAGAAAAATATGCGTGATCGAAGGAGGGCCGAATCTGGATTCCACCAGACTTCGTCACAAGGGCTGGAGGGCCTCGGTGCGAAAGCATGGATTGGATCCGGATGAGATCCCTATTGTAGGAGGAACCTACCGGTACGCCAGCGGCTATCAGGGAGCTAAGCTGCTTTTGCAGCACAAGCCTACGGCAATTCTCTGTTTTAATGATGAAATGGCCTTTGGAGCGAGAGAAGCTATTGCAGAGGCGGGGCTGAAGGTTCCGGATGACGTTTCTCTGGTTGGCTTTGATAACTGGGATCTGTCTGGGTACAACAGTATGAAGCTCACAACGGTAGAGCGGAATATGGGTGAGATTGCCAAGGAGGGAACCAGAGTTCTTCTGCGGCGTCTGGAGGATGGTGTTGTGGACAACAGCCGTATTTATCTGGAAAACAAGCTGATTATCCGAAGTACCGTGAAGGATATCCGTGGGGACTGGGCAGAGGAAGACAGAGAATCTTAAGAGTTCTTTCAGTTGTTCTTTTTCAGTGGTTTTGCTATACTATGCTATATATGGAAATTTTTAACTGTTCAGGACGGGGTATCTTCTTGTCCGCCGTCCTGAATAGTTATGTATATTTTTGGAAAAGCAGAATCAGGAGAGGCTTTATGAGGGCGAAGAAAACGAAAGAAAACAAGAGACAACTATGGAAAAGAATGTGCAGCCTGCTTGTGGCCTGCGCTCTGATTGTGATGAGCGGGCCGCAGCAGGCTGCGGCTGCTCCCACAGCCGGGGATACAGGCGCGCAGCCTGGGGCATTGGTGATTCGATCCGATGAACTGAGAGGAGTCTGGGTTTCCTATCTGGACTGGGAACAGCTTCCTGCCGAACGGGGATCCTACCAGCTTGCTGTGGATAAGATTCTGGACCGGTGTACAGAATTAAAAATGAACGCGGTATTTGTTCATGTACGTCCGGATGCAGATGCCATGTATCCGTCTCAGTATTTTCCCTGGTCCCGTTTTGTAACAGGAACCCAGGGACAGGATCCGGGCTATGATCCTCTGGCATATTTTGTCCGTGCCGCCCATGAGCGGGGACTTCAGTTTCATGCCTGGATCAATCCGTTTCGTGTTACAGGTTATCACAACACCTGGGAACAGGTGTCGGAGAACAGTCCTGTCAAGCAGTGGTTAAGTGACGGGGATCCTTCCAATGATCGCTGGGTGCTGAAACAGAACGGCGCATATTATCTGAACCCGGCAGTGGAAGAGGTGAGAGCGCTGATTGTAAACGGAGTGCGGGAGATTGTCCAGAAGTATACAGTAGATGGAATTCATTTTGATGATTATTTTTATCCAGATGTAGATGATGAGGATTCCAGCCGCTGGTTTGATAAGCCGGAATATGAGGCGTCAGGAAGCACTCTGTCCATTGCGGATTGGCGAAGGGAGAATGTCAACAAGCTGATTCGCAGTGTCTACAGCACAGTCAAGGAAACAAGGCCGTCAGCCCAGTTCGGAATCAGCCCGGAGGGATATCTGGCGCACCTGCGCAGTGATACCAGACTGTTTACAGATATAGACGCATGGATGTCTGAGGAAGGGTATATTGACTACATTATGCCGCAGATTTACTGGGGCTTTGAGCATAAAACCTCCAGCGGAAGTCCTGCTCCCTTTGCATTTGAAAACAATCTGAAATCCTGGCTGGAGATGAAAAAGAAGGGGAAGGCAAAGCTGTATCTGGGGCTTGCCATGTATAAGACCGGCTCGAACTCCAGTGACAACAATGAGGTGCCGGAATGGCTCAGATATGATGATATTATGAAGCGTCAGGTGCTGGCAGGAAGAGCCTCGGGACAGGTATCCGGCTTCTGCTTTTATGCCTACAGCTCCTTCCAGGAGGAGGCATGTCAGAAGGAAGTGGAGAATCTGCTCCAGGTATTTCGCTGAAAATAAAATGAAACAGGAAGGAAAAGAAAATGAGCACAATGAAAAGATTGGAAGAGTATGTTGTCAGTATCCCGGATTTTCCGGAGCCGGGGATTATTTTCCGTGATGTTACCAGCATTCTTCAGGATGCAGACGGACTTCACATGGCGATTGACAAGCTGAGAGAGATGGTAAAGGATCTGGATTTTGACGTAGTGGTAGGTCCGGAATCCAGAGGATTTATTTTTGGAGTGCCGGTTGCCTATGCAGAGCATAAAAGTTTTGTTCCGGTACGGAAAAAAGGAAAGCTTCCAAGAGAAACCATTTCTGCAAAGTACGATTTGGAGTATGGTTCTGCGGAGATTGAGATTCATAAGGATGCGATTAAACCAGGACAGAAGGTAGTGATTGTAGATGATCTGATTGCCACAGGAGGAACTGTGGAGGCAATTATTGATTTGATAGAGCAGCTGGGCGGCGTGGTTGTGAAGGTATGCTTTGTTATGGAACTGGCAGGATTGCAGGGACGAAAGAATCTGTCTGGATATGATGTGGATTCCGCTATTATTTATGAGGGAAAATAAAGTAAGAGATTCCTGTTCTTGAAGCAGGAATCTTTTTCTTATGTCATAGGACGGCAATTTCCTATGACATAAAAATGCTCCGCATAACAGAAACAAAATGCAAGGTTGACATGATAAGTGAAAAACATTAATATGATAGTCTGCCTGCTGATAAAAGAAAAATAGGGAGACAGAAGGATGACAGATAAAATAAGACAGGAAAAATCAGAGGAAGGAATTCTTTATGGAATCGGCGTAGGACCAGGGGATCCGGAGTTAATGACCATAAAGGCACTTCGTATTTTAAAAGAATGTGATGTGGTGTTTACACCAGGAAAAAGCAGAATGGAAAGTACTGCATATGGGATTGCCGTTCAGGCTTTGCCGGAGCTGGAGGAGAAGGACTGTGTCTGTGTGGAGATCCCCATGGTACATGACAGAAAACAGCTGAAGCAGGCGTATGACCAGGCAGCGGATCTTGTGGAAGAGAGGCTTTGCCGGGGGCAGAAGGTAGCCTTTCTGAATCTGGGAGATGTGACTCTGTATGCCACATATCTCCATGTTCACCGCCGGATACAGAAGCGGGGATTTCAGGCAGAGCTGATTAACGGAATTCCATCCTTTTGTGCTGCAGCTGCGGCTTTTGGAACAGGACTGGTAGAGGGACATGAGCAGTTTCATATTCTGGCAAAGCCGGGGCAGGTAGAAGCAGGTCTGGCCCTGTCTGGAACCAAGGTGATTATGAAAAGCAGCAGGCAGAGCAGCCAGTTTCGGAAGCAGCTGGAGACAGCAGAACAGGAGGGACAGGAGGTTTTTCTGGCAGAAAACTGCGGAATGCCTGGACAGCGGCTGCAGAGAGGCGCCGGGGCTGTGACAGGACAGGAAGGATACTATTCCCTGATTCTTGTAAAGGAAAAAAAGAAGCTGCAGGAAAACAGGGCGGAAAGAAATGGGGTACAGACAGATGAAGCATGAGCTTTATGTAATCGGAATGGGACCGGGACGGGAAGAAAAGATGACGTTAGAGGCTTTGCAGGCGCTGGAGGCCTGTGATACGATTGTAGGCTATACGGTTTATGTGGATCTCCTGAAAACGCGGTTTCCGGATAAGGAGTATATGACAACGCCTATGCGTCAGGAGACCAGGCGGTGCCGGATGGCCTTTGAGGAGGCACAGAAGGGAAAGCGGGTAGCTATGGTCTGCAGCGGAGATGCAGGTGTCTACGGGATGTCCGGTCTGATGCTGGAGCTGGGAAGAGAATACCCGGACTGTCAGGTAACGGTTATCAGCGGAGTGACCGCTGCCCTGGCCGGAGCAGCCCTGCTGGGAGCGCCGCTCATGCATGATTTTGCTGTCATCAGTCTGAGTGATCTGCTGACGCCCTGGGAGAAGATTGAGAAGCGTCTTCGGGCAGCGGCAGCGGCGGATTTTGTAATTTGCCTTTACAATCCTTCCAGCAAAAAGCGTTCTGATTATCTGAAACGGGCCTGCCAGATCATTTTTGAAGAAGCAGGGCAGGAGTTAGTCTGCGGCGTGGTGAAATCGGCTGGAAGAGAGGGAGAATGTGCAGAGGTGATGTACTTGTCAGAGCTGGAGGAGTATCCGGCAGATATGTTTACAACGGTCTTTATAGGAAATTCCGAGACAAGGATCATAGACGGGCGCATGGTAACGCCCAGAGGATATCAGAATATCTGAGGGAGAGTGTGAGATATGGAATCATATTATGCAAAGCAGCTGGAGTGTCTCTGCAGCCAGGTAAGACCGGGAGACAGGGAAGCAATGGAAGCATCAAAAAGGCACTGGAACAAAATTGCGAAGCCTCTGGACGGTCTGGGCCGAATGGAGGATTTACTGGTAAAAATCGCAGGAGTAGTCCGCAGTGAGAAGCTGTGCCTGGAACGAAAGGCTGTTGTGGTTTTTTGTGCGGATAACGGTGTGGTAGCTGAGGGTGTAACCCAAACCGGCAGTGAGGTAACGGCTGTGGTAACGGAAAATATTGCCAGAGGCATTGCAAGCGTCAATCGAATGGCTTCAGTAGCCGGAGCTGACGTAATTCCGATAGATGTGGGAGTGAAAGGACGGCTTCAGGAGACGGGAATCCGAAACTGCCGGATTGCAGACGGGACGGCGAACCTGCTGCATGAGCCAGCAATGACCATGGAACAGACTCTGGAGGCGATTCATACAGGAATTGCTCTGGCAGGGGAGTTAAAGGACAGCGGCTATGACCTGCTTGCAGTGGGAGAAATGGGAATTGGCAATACCACAACCAGCAGCGCCATTGCAAGCGTTATGCTGGAACAGCCGCCGGAAGCAGTGACGGGACGGGGCGCCGGACTTTCCGGAGAGGGACTGGAGCGGAAGATCCAGGTGATCCAAAAAGCCATTGTCCTGCATGGCCCAGATCGGGAAAAGCCTCTGGAGGTTCTGTCAGCTTTGGGAGGACTGGATATCGCAGCTATGACTGGATTTTTGCTGGGAGGAGCTATTTACCGGATTCCTGTGGTTCTAGACGGGATGATTTCTGCGGTGGCAGCCCTTCTGGCAGCGGCGCTTTGTCCAGGGGTGACAGATTATCTTCTGCCTTCCCATCTGGGGAAGGAACCGGCCTGCCGCCTGGTCATGGAGCGTCTGGGATTTGAGCCGGTCATTCACGGCCAACTGGCACTGGGAGAGGGAACCGGAGCAGTGATGCTGTTTCCTCTGTTAGATATGGCGGCATCAGTTTATGAGGAAAACAGTACCTTTGCAGATATAAAAATCAAGGCTTACGAAAGCTTTGAAGACTGAGAAAGGTCCGGGAAAAGGAAATCCAGAAGCGGTACAAAAACCGGAAAAGGGATAAAGCAAGAAAAACCGGAAAAGCAGGGGTTGGGAGAGACAGGAAAGGAAGGCAGACGGATATGGTACATTTTATCGGAGCAGGACCGGGAGATCCGGATTTAATTACAGTGAAGGGAAAACGGCTGATTGAGGAGGCAGATGTGATTATCTATGCCGGCTCTCTGGTAAATCCTCAGGTTCTGGCAGGGGCCAGACCAGATGCAGAAATATATAACAGCGCCCAAATGACGCTTCCTGAGGTGGTTGCTGTCATGAAAAAGGCAGAAGAGGAGGGGAAAACTGTAGCCCGGGTACATACAGGGGATCCTGCAATTTACGGAGCGCACAGAGAGCAGATGGTTCAGTTGGATGAGCTTGGAATCTCTTATGATGTAGTGCCGGGAGTCAGCTCTTTTCTGGCAGCAGCAGCAAGCATGAAAAAAGAATATACCCTTCCGGGAATCAGCCAGACAGTGATTCTTACCCGAATGGAAGGAAGAACACCTGTTCCAGAAAAAGAGCAGATAGAAGCCTTGGCAGTTCATCAGGCATCGATGGCGATTTTTTTAAGCGTAGGACAGATGGACGAGCTGAGCAGCCGTCTGATCAAAGGCGGATATCCGGAAACAACTCCGGCAGCAGTGGTGTATAAGGCTTCCTGGGAGGATGAAAAAATTGTGACCGGAACCTTAAAGGACATCGGGGAGCGAGTGCGTCAGGCAGGGATACGGAAAACGGCCATGATCACAGTGGGACGTTTTCTTGGAGATGAGTTTGAGCTTTCTAAGCTGTATGATGAGAACTTCAGCCACGGCTACCGGAAGGCAATACAGGAGAGCCGGAAGCCGGAGAAAGAAGAGGCAGAGAACAGAGAAGCAGGTATGGAGCGCTGAACAGGACAGGAGGACGGAAAATGGCAAAAAAAATTATGATTCAGGGAACCATGTCCAATTCAGGAAAAAGCTTTCTGGCAGCAGCGCTTTGTCGGATTTTTCATCAGGATGGTTATCGGACAGCGCCTTTTAAGTCTCAGAATATGGCGTTGAATTCTTATATCACAGATGACGGGCTGGAGATCGGCAGAGCCCAGGCCATGCAGGCAGAGGCAGCAGGTATTCTGCCTGCAGCAGAGATGAATCCGATTCTGTTAAAGCCTACCAGCCATATGGGAAGCCAGGTGGTGATTATGGGAGAGGTTTTTGGCAATATGAAGGCCATGGATTACTACCGGAGAAAGCCGGAGCTGATTCCCGTAATCAAAGACGCCTTTGCCCGTTTGGAAGAGCAGTACGAGGTAATCGTTTTAGAGGGTGCCGGAAGTCCTGCGGAGATTAATCTTCGAGAAAATGATATTGTAAATATGGGAATGGCAGAAATGGCAGATGCTCCGGTTCTTCTGGTTGGAGACATTGACCGGGGCGGTGTATTTGCCTCTCTTTACGGAACTGTGAAGCTGCTTTCTCCACAGGAACAGAAACGGATTCGTGGATTAATTATTAATAAATTTCGGGGAGATGTGGAAATACTGAAGCCGGGGCTGGATATGATAGAAGAAAAGGTGGGGATTCCGGTGGTAGGAGTCATTCCCATGGAGCAGATCGATCTGGATGATGAGGACAGTCTTTCAGAACGGCTGGATGCGGGGAAGAGACGGGGATATCAGACAGAAGCAGGAGATGAGCAGCCGTATCTGGATCTTGCAGTCATTCACCTTCCCCATATTTCCAATTTTACAGATTTTAATCCTCTGGAACAGGGCAGTGGAGCAAGGCTTCGGTATGTAAGCTGTGTTTCTCAGCTGGGACAGCCGGATCTTCTGATTCTTCCAGGAACGAAAAATACCATGGCAGATCTGGCCTGGATGAGGGAAAATGGACTGGAAGAAGAGGTGATTCGCCTGGTGGAGGAAAAAAAGATTCCTCTGATTGGAATCTGCGGCGGTTATCAGATGCTGGGAGAAGGCCTTCAGGACCCAGAAGGAGCAGAGGGGGTACCCGGAAGCTCTATGAAGGGAATGGGGCTTCTTCATGCAGAAACCATATTTGCATCCAGAAAAACAAGAACAAGGATCACAGGCCGCATACAGGCTGGAAGCGGAATTTTTTCAGCAGGGCAGGGAAGCTTGATTTCCGGCTATGAGATTCATATGGGGATTACCAGAGCGATTTCTTCGGAAGAAAAACATGCGAAAACAGCAGTTTTTCTGGAGGACGGACGAAGAGACGGCCTTTGCAGGGAGGATGGCCTGGTATTTGGAACCTATCTTCACGGACTGTTTGATAATGAAGAATGGACAGGGAAGCTGCTGTCTGGCCTGGCAGAGAAAAAGGGAATTCTGTGGAGTAGCCCAGAGGAAAGCCGCAGGGCTTATAAGGAGAGACAGTATGACAGGCTGGCCCAGCTGGTGCGGGAAAACCTGGATATGAAGAAGATATATGAAATCATGGGAATGGATGCGAAAAACACAGATGAGACGAAACAGGCAGAAGGAGAGTTGACAGTATGAAAGAACAAATGCAGTGGATTCGGCCAGAGGAGATCGAAGCCCGCAGTATGGAAATCATTGAATCAGAAATGCCCCAGGGAAGCTGGAGCCCCGGAGAACTGGCAGTAGTGAAGCGGTGTATTCATACCTCGGCAGATTTTGATTATGCAGAAAATCTGTATTTTTCTGATCATGCTGTAGAAAAAGCTCTGGAAATCTTCAGAAAGGGCGGATTTACCATTGTGACAGATACGAATATGGCGGCATCAGGCATTAATAAACGAGCCCTGGAAACGCTGGGCGGCCATGCAGTATGCTTTATGGCAGATCCGAAGGTAGCAGAGGAGGCAAAGAAACGGGAGGTAACAAGAGCTCTTGTCAGCATGGAATATGCAGCAAGGCTTACAGGCCCTTTAGTATTCGCCATTGGAAATGCCCCCACGGCTCTGATCCGTCTTCATGAAATGATGGAAGAGGGAAGCATTCATCCGGATTTTATTATTGCAGTTCCGGTAGGCTTCGTAAATGTAGTAGAATCGAAGGAGCTGATTGCGGCAGATCCGGCACCCTGTATTGTGGCAAAAGGGCGCAAAGGGGGAAGCAATATTGCGGCAGCTGTCTGCAATGCCCTGATGTATCAGCTGACCAGAGGCTGACAAAGGGGAAGGAAGTTTGCGAAAAACCTTTTTTTTCTTGCTTTTTTCGACAAAAATAATTATAATGATTCAATAACTATGCGTATAAAAAGGTGGCTTTTCTATGGCAGAAAAACAATTGGAAACGGGAGTGGATATTGAACTGGAAAATCCTGCGGACTTTACCAGTCCGGAAGTATTGTATCAGGATTTGATCAGAAGTATCAGGAAGTACCATCCGTCTGATGATATTTCCCAAATTGAAAAAGCATACAAAATCGCCAGAGAGGCGCATAAGGATCAGAAGCGAAAGTCGGGTGAACCATATATTATTCACCCTCTTTGTGTTGCTATTATTCTGGCAGATCTGGAGCTGGACAAAGAAACTATTATTGCCGGAATTCTTCACGATGTGGTAGAGGATACCATTATGACTCTGGGTGAGGTGGAGAAGGAATTCGGTGCTGAGGTGGCTCTTCTGGTAGATGGAGTTACAAAGCTGACTCAGCTGTCCTGGTCCATGGATAAGGTGGAGATTCAGGCTGAGAATCTGCGAAAGATGTTTTTGGCCATGGCCAAGGATATCCGTGTGATCCTGATTAAGCTGGCGGACCGCCTTCACAATATGCGTACTCTTCAGTATATGAAGCCGGAGAAGCAGAAGGAAAAGGCTCGTGAGACCATGGACATTTATGCACCTATTGCTCACAGGCTGGGTATTTCCAAGATCAAGGTGGAGCTGGATGATCTGTCTCTGAAGTATTTGAAGCCAGAGGTTTATTATGATCTGGCAGAGAAGATTTCCCTGCGCAAGGATGCCAGAGAAGCCTTTGTACAGAGTATTGTAGACGAGGTGTCTGCCCATATCCGCGAGGCCGGGATTGAAGCTCGGGTAGACGGAAGAGTGAAGCATTTCTTCAGCATTTACAAAAAGATGGTAAACCAGGACAAAACCCTGGATCAGATTTACGATTTGTTTGCAGTCCGGATTATTGTGGAGACAGTGAAGGACTGCTATGCGGCTCTGGGTGTGATCCATGAGCTTTACAAGCCCATACCGGGCCGGTTTAAGGATTATATTGCCATGCCCAAGCCCAATATGTATCAGTCGCTGCACACGACTCTGATCGGCAGTACCGGCCAGCCCTTTGAGATTCAGATTCGGACTTATGAGATGCACCGGACGGCAGAATATGGTATTGCAGCTCACTGGAAGTATAAGGAAAGCGGAAGCGGTAAGATTGCAGCAGGAGATGAGGCTGCCAAGCTGTCCTGGCTGCGTCAGATTCTGGAGTGGCAGAGAGAGGCAGATAACTCCAAAGAATTTTTGAATATGGTTAAGGGCGACCTGGATCTGTTTTCTGACAGCGTGTACTGCTTTACACCTACTGGAGATGTGAAGAACCTGCCCAGCGGTTCTACGCCGATTGACTTTGCCTATTCCATCCACAGCGCTGTAGGCAATAAAATGGTAGGAGCCAGAGTCAACGGAAAGCTGGTGAACATTGATTATGTGATCCAGAACGGCGATCGAATTGAGATTATTACTTCCCAGAATTCCAAAGGTCCCAGCCGGGACTGGCTGTCTCTGGTCAAGAGCACACAGGCAAGAAATAAGATCAATCAGTGGTTTAAGACAGAGCTTAAGGAAGACAATATTACCAAGGGCAAAGAGATGATTGACCGGTATTGTAAGGCCAAGGGTATTAACTATCCGGAGATTAACAAGCCGGAGTTTCAGGAAAAGGTTATGGCCCGGTATGCTTTTAAGGATTGGGATTCTGTTCTGGCTTCCATTGGACACGGCGGATTAAAAGAAGGTCAGGTCATCAACAAGATGCTGGATGAAAAGGCCAAGAAGCAGAAAAAAGAGGTAACGGACAAGGCGATTCTGGACGGCATTGAGGAGATGACAGGAAAAGCTCCTGAAAATAAAAAATCCAAAAGCGGAATTGTCGTTAAGGGAATCCACGATGTGGCTGTGCGTTTTTCGCGCTGCTGCAGTCCGGTTCCAGGAGATGAGATTGTTGGTTTTGTTACCAGAGGCCGCGGAATTTCTATTCATAGAACAGATTGTATCAACATTATTAATCTTCCCAGCGATGAGCGGGTTCGTCTGATTGATGCAGAATGGCAGCAGCCGGAGGGAGAAGGCAATAAGGAGCGGTATTCCACGGAAATCCAGATTTATGCCAACAACCGAATTGGAATGTTCGTAGACATTTCCAAGGTGTTTACGGAGCGTCAGATTGATATTACTTCTATGAATGTACGCACCAGCAAGCAGGGGAAGGCTACGATTATCATGACCTTTGATATCCAAGGGATTGAGGAGCTGAACCGTTTGACGGATAAATTAAGACAGATAGAGGGCGTTCTGGATATTGAGCGAACTGCAGGTTAGATAGTTGCAGCCGCATTTGATAGGAGCGCAGAAAAGAGAGAACAGAGGCAGATAGAGGATATTTGCTTCTGTTCAAATTATATAAGAAGAGAAGAAGGGGAAACATCATGAGTGATTTTCGGATACAGACCTGTGTGATGGGGATGGTCAGCACGAATTGCTATATTGTTTACAGAAAGGGCGGAAAGTCTGCGGTGATCGTAGATCCGGCAGACAATGGAGCTTATATTCTGAACAAATGCCGGGAGCTTCAGGTGGAGCCGGAGGCAGTGCTTTTGACCCACGGACATTTTGATCATATTATGGCAGTTGATGATATCCGGCGGGCATTTCATTGTAAGGTATATGCTCACATGGATGAAACAGAACTGCTGAGAGATCCGTCTATGAATCTGTCAGGAACCATGGGAACAGAACAGTTTTCTGTGGAGGCAGATGAGCTGCTTCGCGATGGACAGATCGTAAAGCTTCTGGACTGTGACTGGAAGGTGATGGCTACGCCGGGGCATACAAAGGGCTCTGTCTGCTACTACCTTGCTTCTGAGGAGGTGCTCTTCAGTGGGGATACCTTATTTGCAGAGTCCCTGGGAAGAACGGATCTTCCGACAGGAAGTGTTCAGCAGATTGTCCGGTCCATTGCAGAGCGGTTGTTTGAGCTTCCCGATGATACCATGGTTTATCCGGGGCACGGAGATCCCACAACCATTGGCCATGAAAAAATATACAATCCGGTTGTGCCGTACTGGAAGAAAAACCGCTGAAAACTGTTTCAGAGGAAAACATCTGTGAGGATAATATAAAATGATAGGAATTTTATTAAATGATAATGGATATGAGCAGGATATCCGCGAGCTTTTGATGGCATTTTATCCGGGAGAGACCTTTGTTCATGAAGAGCAGGATGACCAGGAACATGTGCGCTTTTATGCAGAGGGAGAGGTAAATCAGGAAAGACAGGTATTTTCTCTGTCTTTGCGTTTTCCGGGAGCTTCCCGGTTTTATGTGCCAGAGGATCTGGAGCCGGAGGTCAGAAAAGAGTGGGAAGCAGCCAGTGAAAGCACGGAGATTTCCGTGGATTATGAGGATCGGTTTGAAACAAAAAACAGGATCAAGCGGCGACTGTATGTGCTTTTAATGGGGGAGACAGGAAAGCAGCTTCCCTGGGGAACTTTGACTGGAATCCGCCCCACGAAAATTGCTATGACAAAGCTGGCCGAGGGGGCTTTGCCGGAGGAGATTTTCCGCTACATGAAGGAAACGTATTTTACCAGTGATGAGAAAATACGTCTCAGCATTGAGATTGCTCAGAGAGAGCGCCAGCTTTTGTCAGCCATTGATTATAAAAATGGCTACAGCTTATATATCGGTATTCCCTTCTGCCCGACCACTTGTTTGTACTGCTCCTTCACCTCTTACCCCATTGGAAAATGGAAAGAGAGAACAGGGGAATATCTGGAGGCTTTGTTCCGGGAAATGGATTATGTGGCAGAAGAAAAGCGCGGCTGCACGCTGGATACGGTATATTTTGGCGGAGGAACACCGACCTCTCTCTCTCCGGAGGATCTGGATATTTTGATTACCCGGCTGAAGAAAACCTTTGATTTTTCCACCGTTCAGGAATTTACGGTAGAAGCGGGAAGACCGGACAGCATTACCAGGGAAAAGCTTCAGGTGCTGAAAAATCATGGAGTAACCAGAATTTCCATCAACCCTCAGACTATGAAGGAGGAAACCTTAAAGTTGATTGGACGCCGCCATACGGTTGAGGATGTGAAGGAACGGTTCCAAATGGCCCGGGAGATGGGATTTGACAATATCAATATGGATCTGATTATCGGACTTCCGGAGGAAGGGCTGGAGGATGTGCGGACGACCATGGAAGAGGTGAAGGCTCTGGCGCCGGACAGTGTAACCGTTCATTCTCTGGCAATTAAGCGGGCAGCACGGCTGAATACCATGAAGGAAGTTTATAAGGATTTAAAAATTACCAATACGCAGGAAATGATTGATCTGACAGCGCAGTATGCCCGGGAGATGGGGCTTGAGCCTTATTATCTGTACCGGCAGAAAAATATGGCCGGAAATTTTGAAAACGTAGGCTACGCGGCTCCAGGAAAGGCATGTATTTACAATGTGCTGATTATGGAGGAGCAGCAGACCATTATCGGCTGCGGCGCGGGGACTACGACCAAGCGTCTGTTTCCAGAGGAAAACCGCATTGAGCGGGCGGAAAATGTAAAAGACGTGGAGCAGTATATCAGCCGAATTGATGAAATGATTGAGAGGAAAAGGCGCCTGCTCTCGGAAAAAACCATTGCTATTTAACTGTGAGAATAGTATAATCGATAAGCAAACGCACTTGCCGCAGGGCGGCAGATGCAGAAGAGGAACGGAGAAAGGATATCATGGCATTGAAGAAAAAGCCGGTTACCGGCATGAGAGATATTCTGCCTGCAGAAATGCAGGTACGGGAATATGTAATGAACCAGATTAAGGAAACGTATCGAAGCTTTGGATTTACGCAGATGGAAACTCCCTGTGTAGAGCACATTGAGAACCTGACCAGCAAGCAGGGCGGGGACAATGAAAAGCTGATTTTTAAGATTTTAAAGAGGGGAGAGAAGCTGAATCTGGAGACAGCAGAGACAGAGAATGATCTGGCGGACAGCGGTCTGCGCTATGATCTGACCCTGCCCCTTTCCAGATATTATTCTAATAACGGAGCCCAGCTTCCCAGCCCCTTTAAGGCACTTCAGATGGGAAGCGTATGGCGCGCCGATCGTCCTCAGAGAGGGCGGTTCCGTCAGTTTACCCAGTGTGATATTGATATTCTGGGAGATGCCACCAATATGGCTGAGATTGAGCTGATTCTGGCTACTACCACAGCTCTGGGAAGGATCTGTCCGGACAATGGTTTTACCGTGCGGATCAATGACAGAGAAATTCTGAAGGGAATGGCTTTATACTGCGGATTCCCGGAGAATGGGCTGGATCAGGTGTTTATTACACTGGATAAGATGGACAAAATTGGTTTGGAGGGAGTCAGCGCAGAGCTTTTGGAGCTGGGATATGAGTCAGAGAGTGTGGAGAAGTATACAGGTCTTCTGGCAGAGCTTGGCGATGATGCGGCAGCTGTCCGAAGCCTCGGTGAGAAGCTGTCTCAGGTACTTCCTGTGGCTGTGACAGAGAATCTGGCTTCTATTATGGATACGGTGACAGAGGTGGCAGAGACAGATTTTAAGCTGGCTTTTGATCCCACTCTGGTTCGCGGAATGTCTTACTATACAGGAACGATTTTCGAGGTTTCCATGGAGGGCTTTGGTGGTTCCGTGGCAGGCGGCGGCCGCTACGATAAGATGATCGGCAAATTTACTGGTCAGGATACCCCGGCCTGCGGATTTTCCATTGGTTTTGAGCGGATTGTTACGATTTTGATGGAGCAGGGCGGCCGTGTTGAGGACGGTATTGTGAGAAAAGCATATCTGGTGGAAAAGGGAATGGATTCTGGCCGGTTCAGCCAGATTATGAAGCAGGCCATGGACGAGCGCCGGGCCGGTGTTCAGGTACTGGTTTCCCAGATGAACAAGAATAAAAAGTTCCAGAAGGAACAGCTTGGAAAAGAAGGTTACACAGAATTTGTAGAGTTCTACCGGGAAGCATTAAAATAGGCAGGATTTTAGAGAGATGCAAATAACGGCGGCAGGTTCCGCCGGGAGATAAATAAAAGGAGATTATGATCATGGCAGAGTCTATGCTGGGGCTGAAACGGTCCCATCGCTGTACAGAGCTTGGCACAGCCAATATCGGTGAACAGGTAACGGTTATGGGCTGGGTGCAGAAAAGCAGAAACAAAGGCGGAATTATTTTTGTGGATTTACGGGATCGTTCCGGAATTCTGCAGATTATTTTTGAGGAAAATAACTGTGGAGAGGAAAGCTTTGCAAAGGCAGAGAAGCTGAGAAGTGAATTTGTCATTGCAGTAACAGGAAAAGTAGAGGCCCGTTCCGGCGGTGTCAATGAAAATCTGGCTACCGGAGGAATTGAGGTTCGCGCAGAAAGTCTGCGTATCCTTTCAGAGTCTGAGACTCCTCCATTCCCCATTGAGGAAAATTCCAAGACAAAAGAGGAGCTTCGCTTAAAATACCGTTTCCTGGATCTGAGAAGACCGGATATTCAGAGAAACCTGATCCTTCGCAGTAAGATTGCCATTCTCACCAGACAGTTCCTGGCTGAGGAAGGCTTCCTGGAGATTGAGACTCCTACTCTGATTAAGAGTACTCCAGAAGGTGCAAGAGACTATCTGGTTCCCAGCCGTGTACACCCGGGATCCTTCTATGCACTGCCGCAGTCTCCGCAGCTGTTTAAGCAGCTGTTGATGTGCTCTGGCTATGACCGTTATTTCCAGCTGGCTCGCTGCTACCGAGATGAAGATCTGCGGGCAGACCGTCAGCCGGAGTTTACCCAGATCGATCTGGAGATGTCCTTTGTAGATGTGGACGATGTAATTGATGTCAATGAACGTCTGCTTTACAAGCTGTTTAAGGAGCTTTTGAATGTGGAGATTCCTCAGCCGATTCCGAGAATGACCTGGCAGGAGGCTATGGATCGCTATGGTTCCGATAAACCGGATATTCGTTTTGGTATGGAACTGAAAGATGTTTCCGAAGTAGTAAAAGACTGTGAATTCGTTGTATTTAAGGGCGCTCTGGAAAATGGCGGAACGGTTCGCGGCATCAATGCCGAGGGACAGGGAGGAATGCCCAGAAAGAAAATTGACGCTCTGGTTTCCTTTGCAAAGGATTACGGCGCAAAGGGACTGGCTTATGTAGCAATTCAGGAGGATGGAACCCTGAAATCCTCCTTCGCAAAATTCATGACAGAGGAGCAGATGGCTGCTCTGGTGGCCGCTATGGACGGAAAGCCTGGCGATCTGCTGCTGTTTGCGGCAGATAAGAAGCAGGTTGTATGGGCAGTGCTGGGTGCTCTGCGTCTGGAACTGGCCCGTCAGCTGGATCTCCTGAAAAAGGATGATTTCAAATTCCTGTGGGTAACGGAGTTCCCGCTTTTAGAGTATTCTGAGGAGCAGGGACGTTTTGTAGCTATGCACCATCCATTCACCATGCCGATGGATGAGGACTGGCATCTGATTGATTCTGATCCAGGCGCTGTTCGTGCAAAGGCTTACGACATTGTATTAAACGGAACAGAGCTGGGCGGTGGTTCTGTCCGGATTCACCAGAGCGATATCCAGTCCAAAATGTTTGAGGTACTGGGCTTTACTCCGGAAAAAGCACAGGAGCAGTTCGGTTTCCTGTTAGAGGCATTTAAGTATGGAGTTCCGCCTCACGCAGGTCTGGCTTATGGTCTGGACCGTGTGGCTATGCTGATGGGCGGCTGTGACAGCATTCGTGAGGTGATCGCTTTCCCGAAGGTAAAGGATGCGTCCTGTCTGATGACAGAGGCTCCGACTCCGGTAGATCCCAAGCAGCTGGAAGAGCTTGGCATTGAGATTTCCCCTGAGGCAGCGGATGCTGAATAAAAGCAAAATTACAGCAGAATAGAGAGAAGCGGAAAATGGAGAACCGTCGTGTGAAAAACATGGCGGTTCTCTGCGTCTTTTGGAGACAAATTTTCTGGACATGATCTGTGAAAAGTATGTGAAAACATGGAAAAACGGACTTTAATTTGATACAATGAGGGTAACTATTCAGGACGGCGGGAGAACTGAACAGTTACTAATGAAGATATCTATAGAAGACAGAAATGTTGAGCAGAAATTGAAGCAGAGAGAGAGGATTCCTATATGGGAACAGATGGTTTAAAGGTACTCGTTGTAGATGATGAAGCGAGAATGAGAAAGCTGGTCCGGGACTTTCTTACAGTAAAAGGCTTTTATGTGCTTGAAGCAGAAAATGGAGAGCAGGCAGTCGATCTGTTTTTTAAGCAGAAGGATATCGCTCTGATTATTCTGGATGTGATGATGCCGAAAATGAATGGCTGGGATGTGTGCAAAACTATTCGCCAGTATTCCAGAGTTCCGATTATCATGCTGACGGCAAGAAGCGAGGAGAGGGATGAGCTTCTGGGATTCGAGCTTGGTGTGGATGAATATATTTCCAAGCCCTTCAGCCCCAAAATTCTGGTTGCTCGGGTAGAGGCGATTCTCAGACGCAGCAATATGGCAGTGTCAGACGTGACAGATATAGGCGGCATCCGCATTGATAAAGCAGCCCATCAGGTAACGATTGACGGACAGCCGGTAGATTTGAGCTATAAGGAATTTGAATTGCTGGCATATTTTGTGGACAATCAGGGAATTGCTCTTTCCAGGGAAAAGATTTTAAATAATGTGTGGAATTATGACTATTTTGGTGATGCGAGAACCATTGATACCCATGTGAAAAAGCTCCGCAGCAAGATGGGAGAAAAGGGAAACTATATTAAAACCATCTGGGGAATGGGGTATAAATTTGAGGTAGATCAATGAATAATCAGTCATATTTCAGCAGGCTCAGGCAGCGGTTCAGCCTGAGGCATTCCATTCGCCGCCGGATTATGGTGATTTTTATTGGCCTCATGGCCAGTATGCTTCTGGCTGTCTGGGCGATTAACAATTTCTGGCTGGAACGCTATTATGTGTCCCAGAAGCAGGAGGTGATGGAGCAAGCTTACCTGGATATTAACTGTGTAGTAATGGAGCAGGTTCAGGCAGGAAAAAGCGTCAGCGATATCATCACGGAGGAACAGCATCAGGAGTGGGAAAATTGGGTTGAGGACAGAAAACAGTTCGGTTCCCGGGGAAATGATTCAGAGAGCCTTCCAAAAGCTTCCCCCGAAAGCAGAAGAAAAACGCTTTTGGGTACCATTCGAACTTATGGGGACCATAACAACATTACCACGGTGCTGATTGACAGCTACACAGGAACCATTCTTCTGCGTTCAGATTGGGAAACAGATTTTCTGGCCAGGAAGGTTCAGCAGTATGTGCTGGGAATGGATGTCGACAGGTCCAAGGTTTTAAAACAGGGGGAAAATTACGTCATTGAAATGAATTACGATTCCCGAACGAACGCAACCTATGTGGAGAGCTGGGGATATTTTTCTGACAATAAGACTCTGTTTATTATGTCTATGCCTCTGGACAGTATCCGGGAAAGCGTTGGTCTGTCAAACCGTTTTATTACGTATGCGGGTCTTATCGTGCTGGTTGCCGGAAGTGTTCTTATGTATTTTGCAACGAACCAGGTTACAAGACCGATTTTGAAGCTGGCATCTTTGTCAGAGCAGATGTCAGAACTGAATTTTGACGTAAGCTGCGACGACAGCCGTTTGGATGAAATCGGAGTTTTGGGACGCAGTATGAATACTCTTTCGGATAAACTGAAGGAAACCATAGGAGCGCTTCAGGAGGCCAATCAGCAGCTTCAGCATGATATTGACGAAAAAATCCAGATCGATGAAATGCGAAAGGAGTTTATTGCCAATGTTTCCCATGAACTGAAAACGCCCATTGCCCTGATTCAGGGATATGCAGAGGGACTGACAGAGGGAATGTGTGAGGATGAGGAGAGCCGGAGCTATTACTGCGAGGTCATTATGGACGAAGCTAATAAGATGAATAAAATGGTAAAGCAGCTGCTCACTCTGACAGCATTGGAATTTGGAAGAGATATGCCGGTCATAGAGCCTTTTGACGGGGCGGAGCTCATTCGTGATCTGGTAAATTCCTCCAGCATTCTGCTTCAGCAGAATGAGGCCCAGGTAGAGGTTTCTGTTCCTGAGCATCTGGAGGTTTTAGGAGATGAGTTTAAAATCGAAGAGGTGGTGACAAACTATCTGACAAATGCCATTCATCATCTGGACGGAGAACGGCTGATTCGGATCCGTGCAGAAGTCAGAAAAGAAACAGGACAGGCTGTGATTCGAGTGTTCAATACAGGAAACCCGATTCCAGAGGAAGACTTGCCGAATCTGTGGACCAAATTTTACAAAGTAGATAAGGCAAGAACCCGTTCTTATGGCGGAAGCGGCATTGGGCTGTCAATTGTTAAGGCTATTATGGATGCTCATCATCAGGATTGCGGTGTGGTTAATAAGGAAAATGGAGTAGAGTTCTGGTTTACACTGGCTATGGCGCAGACCAAAGAGGATGATTCACGGGAAATGATACAGAAGGGAAGCCTGTGATGGAACTGCCATAACAGGAAGAACATAGAGGGGAAATGCCGGATTTTGCATAGGAAAGGGTCCGGCGGAAAAATGAACCCAAAATAACGAAAGGAAAGAGAAAGCATGAAAAAAAATCAGGAAAACTGGAAGCAGGATCTTCCCGAATTTCGGGAAAAAACAGCCGCATTTTATGCAGGAGAAATGGATAAGGGCGCGTATAAGGGATTTTCCGGCTACTATGGAAGCTATGCACAGAAAGGCGGAACAGCCAGTATGCTGCGGCTGAGAATGACTGCCGGACAGGTTACAAAGGAAAAAATGGCATTTGTAGCCAGAATGATTCAGGAGTATCAGGTAAAGAAAATGCATTTTACTACCTGTCAGACGATTCAGTTTCATGATCTGAATCAGGAACAGGTTTTTGGCGTGATGGAGCAGGCTCTGGATGCAGGGATTATTACCATGGGAGGAGGCGGAGATTACCCGCGTAATGTGATGTGCTCTCCTCTTTCCGGAACCGAAAAAGATGAATATTTTGATGTACTGCCATGGGCCAGAGAAGCAGGAGAATATCTGATGACCTTTATTAAGGCAGAAAAAATGCCGAGAAAGCTGAAGGTGGGATTTTCCAATTCCCCAAAAAACATGACCCATGCCACTTACAGAGATTTGGGATTTGCAGCCCGTCCAGATGGACTCTTTGACGTATATAGTGCAGGCGGACTGGGAAATAATCCCTGTTTTGGCGTTCTGGTGGCAGAGGGAATCAAGCCAGAGGAGATTTGCTATTATATAAAGGCCATGTGGCTGACTTTCCGGGCTTACGGGAATTACGAAAATCGTGCAAAGGCCCGTACCCGGTATATGCAGGAGTCTCTCGGTGGTCCTGAGGCATATAAAAACGCATTTTTAGAAAAGCTTCAGCAGGTTCGGGAGTCTGGTGAGGATCTGACGGTTCAGGCTGTTGTGACGGAGATAGAGAAAAAAGGAGACGGAAGTGAAATTTCAGATGTTCGTGTAACACCTCAGAAGCAGGAGGGACTGTATACAGTCATGTGGCATCCGATCGGAGGTCTGGCTTCCACGGAAAAATTCTGTGCGCTGAATGATGCACTGCAGAAAATAGACGGCGCAGAAATGCGGCTGGCTCCTGACGAGACTGCTTATATTATCAATCTTACCGGCAGTGAGGCAAAGCAGATTCTGGAATTGACAGATGACAGTGCAAAAACTCCGTTTGAGGCTTCTGTCAGCTGTATCGGCGCATCGATTTGTCAGGTAGGCGCCCGTGACTCTCAGGGACTTCTGACAGCATGTGTGGAGGCGGTTCGGCAAGCACAGCTTCCAGCTTCTGCTCTGCCGAAAATCCATATTTCCGGCTGTCCGTCTTCCTGCGGAACCCATCAGACAGGAGAAATGGGATTCCGCGGTGGAGTGAAAAAAGTAGACGGAAAGGTTTGGCCAGCCTTTGTACTGTATGTAGGCGGCTGTGACTACCAGGGAAAAGAGACAATGGGACAACAGCTGGGAACTATTGAAGAAACAAAAATTCCGGAATTTCTGGTAACTCTGGGACGGCATGTGGCTGAAAGCGGCATGGAATTCCATGAGTGGCGTCAGAAAAATCCGGATATGCTGGAGAATCTGGCAAAGCCTTATCTGGCATAGGCTTTGTCAGGGTTGTTTCTCTGATTGGGAGGAATTCTTCTTATTTTGAACGAGTGCCAGCAGCTCCTGCATATTCAGCCGCTGATCCTTCATTTCACTTCTGGTACCAGGCAGATAATGCTCCAGAATGGGAAGGAGGATCAGAACGGTGATTCCTGCAGTAAAGCCTCCGTTGTACAAAACAAAACCACCGTGAACCGCGCTGGTTGCGGTACACATGGAGGCACAGAGAAAACCACTTAAAATGCCTACGCGGAAGCCGTAATGGCCAACTAAGGGGCTCATTCCCGTTGCAAAGGCAACACCATTTAAGTATCCCTGGGTAGAAAGGGACCAGGTCAGCTCACGGCCGTTCATGTGACAGAAAAATCCTGTAACAAGATAAAGCATCTGATATCCGATCAGGATAGGAAGTACATTTCGGGGATGCTGTCCCATGGCAGAAAAGGTAAGAGCTGCCAGCATAATACCAAAGGTGGGGCCGGTGAATCCGGCTCCATTTGTAAAGAGAATTACCAGATTCAAATATAGTAAAAACAGAGAACCATAAATTCCAATATTCATCAGACATACAGACATTCCGTATTTTTCTGCAAAATCACTTCGAAAGCCGGTATCCTTTAACAAATGAGAAAGACCCTTCAGGCTTCGTCCATTTAAAAAATAACCTGTAAGAAAACAAAGTAAAAAAATCAGCAGATAGAAACAGTTTCCATAAAGCCGATAGCTTTCTCCAAAACGGATATAAATGGGGTTTTCTACAGTGATAATCTCCGGTGGGACAATTCCCATGGTCCGATACATCAGGTTGAAAACGAAAAAGCCAAAAACTCCGAAAGCCAGCCCACCATTGTACAGATTATAGCCCTTATGCCATGCCCGGGCTCCCGGCAAAATAGCCGGAGTGACGTAGCCCATCATCAGGCAGAAGCAGACAGCCAGAATCACACCCTTTAATTCCAGCTGAGCCTGACCGAACAGAAAGGTATCTCTCTGGGTATAGCGGAAGAGAAATTCGCTGATAAATGGTGCAAAGGAGGTTGTATACATACAAATATGGAGATTATCTTTATAATCCAGTTTCTGGCGGTGAAGATATACAAAAGGAGCCAGAAAGCAGGGCATCATATTCAGCAGGTTCAGTCCGTAGAAACAATGGGCAACTACAAGAAAGTATCCAGATAAGGTATTGGTATGAGAATTGCCTGGAAGGCCGATCATAAACAAAAAGCAGACCATACCGCATACGCCGGCATTTAACATGGCGCTGGCCAGGCCGCCTATGGCAAAATAATCAGTCACCAGAGGACATGGCGTAATAAGAATCCTGTACCAGTTCTGAAATACGGATCCCCATTCACCAGTATAAATTGCTGCAATAAAAGCGGAAATCAGAAATGCGGCAGAAAAGCCAAAAGCGATTCCGTTAATGATCTGACTGTTGTTAAATTTTTTTATTTTCATTTGTAAACCTGCTCCCCTAAAAATGATGCCGCAGAATGAATTTTCCCCGCAGCAGACTTGTTGATTTCTTGTAACTATTCAGGACGGCGGGAGAATTGGAAGAAAAATCCGTGTCAAGCTTGCTTGTAAGCGGGGCTTTCTTCCAGTTCTCACATCGGAGGAATCTCCGACGCTTCTTGTCCGGCTTTGCTGGACAAGAAGATGCCCCGTCCTGAACAGTTACGATTCCTTTATATCATCTTAACACGGAAAAAAAGATTATACAATCCGTGGAAGCATTGTCTATGAAAAAGTACAACACCTGTTATTTCTATAAAATATAATAGAAGAAACTGCGAAGAAAAAAGAGAATCATAAGGGAGAGAAGAGAGTCGGGCGGATTGGGGAGAGGAAAAATGAGAAAGGAGGCAGATACAAAAAATATGGAAAAGCAGCATAAAACAGGAAAAAACGAAAAAATAAAAAAATTGAAAAAAACTGTTGACATTTGTTGGAAGGTTTGATATTATATAACTCGCCGCTGAAAACGGCGGCAACGAACTTCAAAAAGTTCAAAAGAAAAATAAAAAAGTTGTTGACAAACAAAAGCAACTGTGATATACTTAAAAAGTTGCTGCTGAGAACAAACAACAGCATGAACCTTGAAAATGAAAGATTGAACAGTGTTTAAAACCCTGAAAATTCTAATAAAAAAGAGTCCTGGTTGGACATCTTTGAAATGAGATTTCAGAACAAAAACAAACCAAACAACAGTAGAACGGTTTAAAATTTGCTAGTAGTTAATTTTGAATCGGGACACAAACTTTTTATTGAGAGTTTGATCCTGGCTCAGGATGAACGCTGGCGGCGTGCCTAACACATGCA